>Ga0187886_1000619_pt1 | contig 40285 bp, 40 predicted proteins | sample June2016WEW_20_1_FD_133001 | JGI IMG/M metagenome (GOLD analysis project Ga0187886, IMG submission 133001) | Peatland microbial communities from SPRUCE experiment site at the Marcell Experimental Forest, Minnesota, USA - June2016WEW_20_150 | ecosystem: Environmental > Terrestrial > Soil >...
AGGGAATCAGCAGCTTTCTCGGCACTCACGTTTCTTTGGCCTTAATCGACCCATTTTCCCAGAAGAGGATGCGGTTGCAGTCGGGGCAAACAATAAGGGTATCCTGTTTTTGTAACTCAATATAAAGTTGCGGGCGCAGGTTCATATTGCAGGCTTGGCAGACACCATTGATCACCCGGGCGACGGCGACTCCCTGCCGTTTTTCTAAGAGCATGCGGTACTTGCTGAGGAGGCTCTGGGGAATCTCCTTCTCTCGCTCCTCCCGTTGCCGAACCTCTTCAGCCATCTCTTCAGCGAAAGAGGCCGCCTTCTGCTTAAGTTCGGCGACCTGCTGCTGGTGCTCCTTTCGTCTGGCCTCCAAGCTTTTCTCCCCTTTGCCCAGTCTCTTCTGCATCTCCTCGAGGCGTTCCAGGATTTCCAGGATCTCTTCCTCTCGTTCCCGGTTCAGTTTCTTGGCATTCTCAATTTCTTTTAGCACGGCCTGGTATTCTTTATTCGTCTTGATCTCAAAAACCCGGGCTTCGGTTTTTTTCACCCGGTCGATCTCCTCGTCCAGGTCCCTCTCTTTTTGCCGGCGTTCTTTCTGGAGCTTCTCCATCTCGGCTCGCTCCGACTGGACTTTTTCTTCTTCCTTGCTGAATTCCTCCTCCAAAGAGGCAAGACGTTGAGGGATCTCTTCTTTCACTCGCTCCATCTCCTGGATCTTCAGGTCAACGGTTTGCAGGGCGACCAGCTTTTCCAATTGCTCACGCAATTCTGTTTCCTCCCAAAAAAAAGTGCACCCCGCAGGGTGCACTTTTTGGTTTAGGCTCCGCTTGCTTGAAGAGGCCTTTCTCCTTTCCCGGACAACCTTCTATCGGCTGAAATCATTCAGAAGATCCTGGTGGGCCCACCTGGGTTTGAACCAGGGACCTGCCGGTTATGAGCCGGTGGCTCTACCGCTGAGCTATGGGCCCCTCGTTCTTTACAATTTTAAAATACAGTTTTTTGCACCCCATGTCAAGGATTCCCCCCTCCCCTCATCCTTCCACGAAAGACCGCAGCTTTTTAGACCGTGAGGGGTGACGCAGTTTTCGCAGTGCCTTGGCCTCAATCTGCCGGATGCGTTCCCGGGTGACGTCGAAATTCTGTCCTACCTCTTCCAGGGTGTGATCGGCCTTCTCGTCAATGCCAAACCGCATTTTCAAGACCTTCTCCTCCCGGGGAGTCAAGGTGGCCAGGACCTTCCGGGTTTGTTCTGAAAGGTTGAGGTGGACCACGGCCTCCGAAGGAGAGACGACCTTCTTGTCCTCGATGAAATCCCCCAGGTAACTGTCCTCTTCCTCGCCGATGGGGGTGTCCAGCGAAATGGGCTCCTTGGCAATCTTTAATACTTTGCGTACTTTGTCGAGCGAAAAGTCCATACGCTCGGCGATCTCCTCCGGCGTGGGCTCCCGGCCGATTTCTTGGACTAGGTAACGGGAGGTGCGAATGAGTTTGTTAATCGTCTCGATCATGTGCACGGGGATCCGGATGGTCCGCGCTTGATCCGCGATGGCCCGGGTGATAGACTGGCGAATCCACCAGGTGGCATAGGTGCTGAACTTGTACCCGCGCTGGTATTCGAACTTGTCCACCGCTTTCATCAACCCGATGTTCCCTTCCTGGATCAGGTCGAGGAACTGCAAGCCTCGATTCGTATACTTTTTGGCGATGGAGACCACCAGGCGGAGGTTAGCCTTGATCAACTCGTTCTTGGCCAACTCCGCCTTCGTCTCCCCGTTCTTTACCGCCAACAGAGTACGTTTCAGCTCTTCCACGGGAAGGTTGGACTCTGTTTCCACGCGGCGGATCTTTCGCTGGGCGTTCTTGATCAGCCGATCCATTTCTTCCAGCCTGTCCTTCTTCAGACCGGACTTGCGGGCGATCTTACGGAATTCTTCCGGGTTCTTTTTCATCATGCGGAGGAGGCGCTGGAGTTGATCGAGGGGCATGTTGGCCCGCTTCTGGCATTCTTGGATCTCGGCCTCGGCTTTCTCCACCCGCTCGGCCAGTCCCTTGAGTTTCTGGACGATCTTATCAATATGTTTGGTCTTAAGGTTAATGTCCTTGAGCAGCGAGACGATTTTTTCTTTGTTGAGCTGCAGGCGTTTCTCCAGTTGAACTCGACTTGAGGTGTTGATCTTGCTTTTTGCAAGCCGATCCCGAATTTTCCGATTTCGTTCATCCAATCTCTTAATCTGGTCAATCAGGGAGAGGATGCGCTGAACATTGAATTCTTCCTCAAGAAAATAGTCCTCCTCTTCCAATTCCTGGGCCAACTCTTTAGTCCTTACTTTCTTCGAACGAAGCCGTTCCCCAAACTGGATGATCTCCTTAATGGTCAAGGGGGAATCCAGGACGGCCTTGATCACTTCTTTTTCCCCGGCCTCGATCCGCTTGGCAATTTCCACCTCGCCTTCGCGGGTCAGCAGGGAGACCGAACCCATCTCTCGGAGATACATGTAAACGGGGTCTATCGCTTTTGCCAACGCCTCGGCTTCCAGCTCTATTTCTTCTTCAGCCGGGAGGCGCTCGCCTTCCTCACGTTGCTTGCTCACCTTCACCTTATGGGCCGCGTCAACCACCTCGATGTCCATTTCCCCAAACATCATCATCAGGTCGTCGATCTGGTCCGAGGAGACAATGTCCGGCGGGAGGAGATCATTGACCTCCTCATAGGTCAAATAACCTTTTTCCTTGCCTATGTTGATTAACTGCTTAACCTTCTCCATCTCACCTTCTTTGGCCATAAGCTTTCCACCTCTTCTCTGGCTTATTGCCCCGCGTTGGGCCAGCGTCCAACTGCGGAATCATCAACCCATTTTTTCTGCTCGACGATGAGCCGCTGTTTCCTTTTCAGAAGCTCCTTCAGGCCCGGTGCGCTCGCAGCACCTTCCTTCTCCTGCTGGCTTCGCTGCCGAATCTCCTCATCCACGTGCTGAATCTCCTGGCGCACCCGGGAAAGTTTCACTTTCCGCAGACAGTCCCGGAGCATCCGGTCTGCATCGATCACACTTTCCTCTTGCAAGAGCAGCTCGGAAATCAAATCCTTTAAATCTTCATCGCCCACCCGGCAGAGGAGTTCTTGAACGTTCACTTTTTCCTCGGTCCCCCAGAGGGTCCTGAGTTCCCGGGCTAGCTTCTGGTGTCGGGGGTCGGAGAAGCCCTCCTTTCCTAACTCTTCCTCCACGGCCGGGATGAGCTGGCCGCGCAAGAGCATAAGTTGCAAGAGGAGCCTTTCATGGGCGGGTCCCCGGGGCGCCCTCTGAAGGGCATTGCCGCCCTCGGGGGTTGGTTTCTCTCTTCCCCTGAGTTGGGCACGGATTTGGGATTCCTTCAGGCCCAGGCGACTGGCCACACGTTCGATATATAGGTTCTGTTCTAATGGATCCTTCAAGCGATTCAGGGCTGGGATCAGTTCCCGTGCGGCCTGGACTTTTCCTTCGATCGTTTCCGTCGAGAACCTCCGCGTGGCCTGTTCCAGAATGTATTCCATAAGGGGAAGGGCATCTGTCAGCGCCTCTTCGAACCCCCCCCTTTTTTCCTGGCGGATGAAGCTGTCGGGATCGAAGCCGCTGGGCAAAGAAGCGACTCTGGCTGAAAATCCCTCCTGAAGAAAAAGCTCAAGGCTTCTCTGGGTGGCCTTTTTGCCGCCCTCGTCCGCATCGAAGACCAGGATGGCTTCCTGGGTGTATCGCCCCAGCAAGCTCACCTGGGCCGAGGTTAGGGCTGTTCCCAATGAGGCGACCACGTTTCGGATGCCTGCCTGATGGAGGGAGAGAAGGTCTATATACCCTTCTACGATCAAGGCTCTCCCTTGTTCCCGGATGGGCCCTTTGGCCACATTCAATCCGTATAGCATTTGGCCCTTGCTGTAAATGGGCGATTCCGGCGAATTCATATATTTCGGGGAAGCCTGGTCGCCACTGGCCAGGGCGTCGTCGATGATCCTTCCTCCAAAACCGCTGACCCGTCCCCCTTCATTAATGATCGGAAAAATCACCCGGCGGCGAAAACGGTCGTAGAAGCTTGGCCGGTTTCCCGTGCCACTCCCTTCTTTCCGGGGGAGGATCAACCCCAGGTCTTCGGCTAGGTTCAAAGGAACCCCCTGACTCTGGAAAAAAAGCGCCAGGTAATCCCAAGCAGCGGGGGCAAAGCCCAAGCGGTGCTCCGTGATGATTTCCCCGGAGATCCCCCTTTTGGCCAGATATCTTCTGCCGTCTTCCCCCTCTTTTTGCGCGACTAGCACTCGGTGATAATATTCCGCCGCCAACTCATTCAGCTCGAACAATTGAGCCTTCCGACTCCTCCGCCGCTTCTCCTCCTCGGATAGCTCCCGCTTCGGGAGGGTGACCCCGTATCGTTTGGCCAACTCCTTCACCGCTTCCGGGAAGTTCAGGTGGTTGGCGCGCATTAAAAAATTGAATATGTTCCCCCCCGCTCCGCACCCGAAGCAATGGAAGATCCCTTTCTCTTCATTCACCGTGAACGAGGGGGTTCTTTCAGAATGGAAGGGGCATAGCCCTAGGTAATTTTTTCCAGACTTTTTCAGGGACACAAAGTCGGTGACAACCTCAACGAGGCTGGCCCGTTCCTTGATCTCGGCGATCTTCCCTTCAGGAATGCTATCCCCCATCCTTCAGCTCCGCTGCGCCCTTTCTTTGCTCGACCGCCGCTTAGCCGTAGCCGCTGCCGGGGCGGGTCCGATTTCCACCACGGTCACCCCATCGCCTCCCCGGCCCGGTCCTCCGGGCCAAAAGGCCTTTACAAAGGCATGCTCTCTCAAGTGTTCGCGGATTGCCTTTCGAAGCCGCCCGGTCCCTGCTCCGTGGATGACCTCCAATTCTTTTAGGCCGCCTAAAAAACCCTCGTCTATGGCTCTATCCACCAAAGGGAGGGCCTCTTCCACACGCAAACCGATGACTTTCAGCTCCCGGGCAGCGGAGGGGATCTGGTAGTGGATGAGGCCGGTTTGACCGGCGGGCGGTGTTTTACTTTTTTCCCCTGCCTTCAGCCCCAAAGCCTCCTTCAATTGCCCAAGGGCCCCAGCGTTTCCTGCAGTTCTCCAGTCCTCTTGGGTAGCTTTTTTATAGTTTTCGGGAAAACCTTCTGACCCCTCCTGCGGGACCCAATGGATGATCTTCTCTTCTTCCGCTTTGATTTTTTGGCCCAGACGGTGAACGTCCGTTCTCCCCTTGGCCTTGAACTCGCTGATCATCCTCCGGAGTTCTTCTTTGGCTTGCCGAACCAGCTCTTGGGCTTCTTCCCGGGCCTGGGAAAGAATGGTTTTTTCCTCGATCTGGGCCCGTTGCAAGAATTCCTCGGCCTTCCCCCGGGCGATCTCCGCTTCTCGTTTCATTCGTTGGGATTCCTTAAGCTTTGCTTCCGCCTCTCGCTGGGTCCGCTCCAGGCTCTGGAGCAATTCCCCCACCTGGCGGTCTCCTTCTCCAAGATAGGCATTGGCTCTTGCGACTAGCTCATGGGGAATGCCCCATTTTTCCGCCATGAGAAGAGCATAGCTTTCACCCGGCCGGCCGTAAATCAAGCGGTAAGTAGGCCGGAGAGTCTCCGGTATAAACTCTACTGAGACATTGACGACGTCAGGGTGGATGGCCCCGTAGGCCTTGAGCAAATGCAGGTGGGTGGTGACCACCGTCTTCGCTCCCTGCGCGCGCAATCCGTCGATTAAAGCCATGGCTAAGGCGGCCCCTTCGGTAGGATCCGTCCCTCCGCCGACCTCATCCAAAAGGACGAGGGAGGATTTATCTGCCTCCTTCATGATCTGGGAAATCGACAATACCCAGGCTGAAAAAGTGCTCAGATTATCCTGCAAACTCTGCTCGTCGCCAATATCGGCGAAGATCTTGCTGAATACGGCGACCTCGCTACCCTCGGACGCGGGAATCGGAATTCCGCATTGGGCTAACAGGGTCAGGAGACCTAGGGTCTTCAGGGATACGGTCTTGCCACCGGTATTGGCGCCGGTGATGATCAGAGTACTCTGTCCATTGGCCAACCGGAGGTCTACGGGCACTGCGGATTTGCTTTCCAGAAGGGGATGCCGAGCATCCCGCAGGTGCCAGTGGCCCTCATCGTTGAGCAAAGGGATGGTGCCCCGCAATGTCCTTGCCCATTTGGCCTTGGCGAACACCAAGTCTAGGCGGGCGAGTACCCCCAAGGCCTGGGCGATCTGATCGGATTTTTCCCGAACCCCGGCAGTCAGGGCGAGGAGGATGCGGCGCTCTTCTTCTTTTTCGTCCTTCAAGAGCAGGTTCAGTTCGTTGTTCTCCTCTACTGTGGAGAAGGGCTCGATGAAATAAGTGGCCTTGGATTGTGACTGATCGTGGATGATTCCTGGCAGGGTATTCTTGCACTCCGCTCTTACGGCCACTACATAGCGTTCGTTGCGCAGGGTGATGATCTGCTCCTGGAAGATCTTTCGAAAATTCTCCTGCTCCCACAGCGCTTCCAGCGCAAGGCGTAACCGGCCACGGATGCGGGAGATCTCTTTGCGAATCTGCCGCAGTTCCGGGCTCGCCGAATCCAGAATTTCTCCGCGGGGGCCGAGAGCGGAACAAAGTTCCCCATACAGATCCCTGAATTCAGGAATCTCCTCCGCCCATTGCTTCATGAGCGCATGCCGCACCCCGGGATTACGCAGGAACTGTTTAGCCCCGTCAGCCGCCCCCAGCGTGCTCCTTAGCGGAAGAAGTTCCTCGGGAAGCAGACAGGCCCCCTCAGCACGCGCACGGGCCAATAGGGGCCGCACCTCCTGGACCCCTTCCAAGGGGATGTCCCCTTCTTGCCGCAGGATATCCGAAGCTGCGGCCACCTCCCGCAGAAGGCTTTCGACTTCTCCTTTCACCCAGGACGGACGAAGGGAAAGGCAGAAGGCCTGCCCCACCTCCGAGGAGGCGTAGGCCTTCAAAGTTTGCAAGAATCGATGAAACTCTAAAACGCGGAGCGCCCGCTCCTCCATGGACCTACCTTAGGCCACCGGGGCCAATCTTCCGGCGACCTTCTCGATTTCAAAGAGATGCCCCCAAGTCGCGTCCCCAAAACGGTGCGGTCCAGAGTAAACGGCGAAGGATTTTCGATGGTCGAGAAGTGAAGGTTGGTATATGTGCGTTCGCCGCCTCCACTCGCCGCAGCCAAAAACCCAACGCTGCGGCCAAAGGAGTTGCTCGCCGGATATCGAGAAGGAAAATTCAATGCCTCCTTCCCGCATCCGCTTTTCCCTAGCGGGATCAGGATCAGGGTCTCAGAATTACTAGAAAAGCGAGCTGTCTAAGAAGAATTCTCAGCTCGCTAGTTTGAACAATTTTTGCTTAACGACTTCGCTGACCACTTTCCCTTCCGCCTTGCCCGCGACCTTAGCCATGACCGATTTCATGACTTTGCCCTGGTCTTTGGGACCAGTGGCCTGGGTTTCCTCGATGACCTGGTCGATAAGCGCCTCGATCTCGGTTTGGGAAAAGGGTGCGGGCAAGTAAGAGAGCAGAATTTGGAGTTCTCCTTCCTCCTTTTCCACCAAATCTTGCCGTCGGCCCTCGCGGAAGAGTCGAATAGATTCCCGCCGTTGCTTGACGAGAGTAGAGATGGCCTCCATCACCTCGGCTTCGGATAATTCCTTCTTCTGACCGCTGACCTCCCGCTTCTTTATTTCGGTCCGAAGAAGGCGCAAGGCAGAGAGCTTACGTTCATCTCGGGCTTTCAGCGCCTCGTTGAGATCCTTAGCAATTTGTTCTTTCAGCATTATGTAGGATTACTCTTCGTACATGCGCATGCGCTTCATGGCCCGCTTACGTGCGGCCAAGGCCTTTCTCTTCCTCTTCACGCTAGGCTTCTCGTAATGCTCACGTTTGCGGATCTCCGAAAGGATACCCGCCTTTTCGCACTGTTTCTTAAAACGTTTTAAGGCATTTTCGAAGGATTCACCTTCTTTAATTTTGACCCCCGGCATTCATTTTCCCCTCCCTCCCGGACCAATAGCAATTTTTGTGAATTAATCAATTCTTTCATCGTCTTAATCGATGTATTCAAATATTAATGGGTTAAAACATTAATAATAATATTTTTTTAAAAAGAAGTCAAAGAAAATTTTTCTTTTTTTTCTTAGAGTTTTTTAAAAATAAATTGGTCCCCCCCTTCAATGATCGTTCCTCATCGTGTTCAATCTACCCTCATCCTTAGGCCATTTTTCCTCAAATATTCCTTTACTTCTCTCACGGTATATTGCCGGTAATGGAAAATGGACGCGGCTAAAACCGCATCCGCCTTTCCTTGCATAAGCGCTTCCCGGAGATGTTCAACTGTTCCTGCTCCCCCCGAAGCAATCACCGGGATACTCAGAGCATCGGAAATGACTCTAGTCAACGGGATGTCGTATCCTTCTTTCGTCCCATCTCGGTCCATGCTCGTCAGGAGGATCTCTCCCGCCCCATTCTTCTCCATCTGGCTGGCCCACTCCAGCACATCAAGCCCCGTAGAGGTCCGGCCGCCATGGATATAAACCTCCCAGGAAAGCTTTTTGCCAAGCGCGGCTAGTTCATCACCATCCCCTTCCCCTACGACTTGGTCAGCCCGATTCCACAAACCCTCTTCTGCCGGTTGCCTTTTGGCGTCGATGGCCACCACGATGCATTGACTGCCAAACTTCTCAGAAGCCTCCCGCACGAGACCCAGTTTTTGCACCGCGGCGGTGTTGATCGATACCTTATCGGCCCCTGCCCGTAGTAATTCCCGGATGTCTTCCAGGCTCCTCACCCCCCCGCCAACAGTCAGCGGCATGAAGACTTCCTCGGCGGTCTTGCGGACTACCTCCAGGATGATCTTCCGGCGCTCTGGGGAGGCCGTGATGTCTAAAAAAGTTAGTTCATCCGCACCCTGTTCATCGTAAACCCGAGCGTTTTCCACCGGGTCACCGGCATCCCGCAGGTGGACAAAGTTAATTCCCTTTACCACCCGGCCGTCCTTCACATCCAAACAGGGAATAATTCGTTTCGTCAGCACTTCAACGCCTCTTTCCTTCAGCCAGAGTGATGGCCTGGGGGAGTTTCAGGGTGCCCGCGTAGAGCGCCCTTCCAACAATCACGCCGCTTACTCCTTCCTGCTCTAAAGGTTGCAACGCCTTGATATCTTCGATCGTGGAGATACCCCCGGAGGCGATCACGGGAATTTTAAGTACCCGGGCCACTTCCCGGATGGCTCGAAGGTTTAGGCCTTTCTGGGTCCCATCCCTTAAGACGTCTGTATAGATGATTTCCGAAGCCCCTAGTTCTTCACACCGCCGGGCTAGGTCAATGGCCAAGACCTCTGTTTCCCTGATCCATCCGGATATGGCCGCTTTGCCTTCTTTGGCCGCGATGTCCACGGCCACCCGCTCTGGCCATTTGGCGCAGGCTTCCTGGAGGAAACGGGGGTCGGTGAAAGCTACTGTACCCAGGATTACCCGGCAAACACCCAGGGAGAGGTACTCATCGACCGTGGCGAGGTCTCTGATCCCGCCACCCACTTGCACTGGAACAAAAGACCTCTCTACGATGGCTTGGATTACTTCCTTATTACGAGGAATTCCTTCCCGGGCGCCGTCCAGATCGACCAGGTGGAGAAATTGAGCTCCCTGATCCATCCACCGCTCCGCCATGGCCATGGGGTCTTCTCCATATACAGTCTCTTGCCCATAATCTCCTTGGAAGAGGCGCACGCATTTTCCTCCGCGAATGTCAATGGCCGGAATGATCAACATCCTGAATCCCTAAAGTGTGCTAAAGTGCCTGAAATGCCTAAAGTTGAAAAAATTTTACTTACAGGTGTTGCTTCCAACCTTTGCCTCGCAACTCTTGCAGAACGCGCCGGACCTCTTGAGACCTTTCCATAGGGCAGACCAGAAAAGCGTTCCCAGCTTCCACCACGACCATGTCCTTCAAGCCGATGGTGGCAATGAGTTTCTCCTCCCCCCGAATCAGGCAGCCCGAACTATCGATGGCCAGTATTTTTCCCCGGCCAGCTTGCTTGCCCTCCATTAGGGCATTTCCCTTCTTATCTTTGGGCCAAATCTTGCCCAGGGCGGCGAAGCTTCCCACATCACTCCAGGAAAACTGCGCCGCGATCAAGGCTACGTTATCGGCCTTCTCCATCATTCCGTAATCCACCGAGATGGGCTGGAGATGGGGGTAAATTTTTTTCAGCAGGGCAACTTCACGGGAAGTTCCCAAGAAAGCCCGAAGGGTCATCATCTCTCCATAAAGCTGGGGCAGGAATTTTTCCGCCGCTGCTAAGAATATTCCAACCCTCCAGACGAACATTCCACTATTCCAGAAGTAGTCGCCTCTCCGCATGTAGACCCTAGCTTTGGCCAGAGTGGGTTTCTCGCGGAACGCCTTGGCTCGAAATACCGGTATCCCATTCATCCTGCCGAGGGTTTCCCCCTTTTGGATGTACCCATACCCTGTCTCAGGTTCCGTCGGGCGCACGCCCAGGGTCATCAGAAAATTCTGTTTCTCCGCAAACCCCACCGCTGCTTTCAGGGTCCGCAAAAACCCACTGCGGTTGGCGATAAGATGATCGGCCGGAAGGGCAACCATGACCGCCTCGGGGTCCAGTTTCTGGATGTGCAAGGCTGCCAGGCACAGGCAGGGTGCCGTATTCCTTCCCACGGGCTCGACGAGAAAGTTGCGCTTAGGGACTTGGGGAACTTCACGATGCAAGTCCTTTGCCTGGGAGCGGGAGGTGACGATGAAAATTTTCTCAGGGGGGATGAAATGGCTAACCCGTTCCACCGTCTCCCAGATCATGGAGCGGTTGGAGATAATCGGCAGAATCTGCTTGGGGCGTTTCTCCCGACTCCACGGCCAGAAGCGCGTCCCTCCGCCCCCCGCCATGATCGCCCCATAGACTCGCCCTCTTTTTCCCATCTCAACCCTATCTATTTTTCGGGCCCGCCGAAAAGTCAGTTACCCGCTTCTCCACTAAAGCCCGGATCTCTCTCAAGCGTTCCGCCGACCTGGCCTCAAAGCGCAGGACCAGCGCCGGCTGGGTGTTCGAGGCCCGGACCAGGCCCCAGCCGTCGGGGAAAAGGACACGGACCCCGTCCACGTCCACGACGGGATATTCCTTGCGGAAGGACTCCTTTACCCGTTCCACCAGCTCGAACTTCTGGTCGTCTGGGCAGTCCACTCGGATCTCAGGAGTGGCGAAGATTTTGGGCACGTCGCTCAAAAGGTCCGGGATGGTTTTTCCGGACTGGGCAAGAATTTCCAGCAGGCGGCAGGAGGCATAGATGGCGTCATCGTATCCGAAATATCGGTCGGCGAAGAAGATATGCCCACTCATCTCTCCTCCCAAGAGGGCCTTTTCTTCTTTCATCTTGCTCTTGAGCAGAGAGTGTCCGGCCCGCCACATGATGCCCCGCCCACCATGCTTGGCGATGTCATCATAGAGGTTCTGCGAGCATTTCACTTCAGAGACAATTGTAGCCCCCGGGTGGTTCCGCAGCACCTCGCGGGCAAAGAGAATCAGCAACTGATCGCCCCAGATGATGTTTCCGAGATGGTCGACCACGCCGATCCGGTCCGCGTCCCCGTCATAAGCGATCCCCACCTCCGCACCGGTTTCTTTCACCTTGGCGATCAAATCCTTCATGTTCTCCGGGACGGTCGGATCCGGATGGTGGTTGGGGAACCGCCCATCCACCAGAGAATAAAGATCCAGCACCTGACAACCCAGATCCCTTAAGATTTTGGGAGCCACTAGGCCAGCAGTCCCGTTGCCGCTGTCCATTACCACTTGGACTTTTCTCTTCAGGCGGATGTTTTTCAGAAAATAATTTTGATAGGCCGGAATGACCTCTTGAAAGGTGACCGAGCCGCTGCCGGAGACAAACTTTTTGACTTCCACCAGCTTTCGCAGATCCTGAATCTGCTTTCCGTAAAGGGTTTCTTTGCCCACGCAAACCTTGAAACCATTGAACTCAGGCGGGTTGTGGCTTCCGGTGATCATTACGCCGCCTTCCCGCTCGAGATGGAAAAGAGAGAAATAGAAAACGGGTGTGGGGCAAACCCCTATATCAACTACCTCGAGACCTCCCGAGACCATCCCCTTGACCAAAGCCTCTCGCAACCTGGGTGAGCTCAACCTCCCGTCTCTTCCCACCACGACTCTGCGCTTTCCCTTGTTGGATATATAGGTAGCGAAGCCCTGACCTAACAGGCCCACCCCCTCGTCGGTCAAGTCCTGATCTACAAGCCCGCGGATGTCATATTCCCGGAAGATCCTTGGGTTCATAGGAATCCTTCTTAGAAAAAATTTATAATTTACGATAGTTTAGCATACTTCTGAATGATGGTCAATTGGAAATGGCGATGCGGAAAAGAGGGATTTGAGTAGGGAGAAGGCCGAGAGGAGTAGATGGTAAATGAATTTTCTATTTTGCATTTTGGTTTTAGTCCCGGGCAAAGCGGGATTTCAATGATCTCTGTGGCAAAACTCATTTTTATGTTATGATAAAAAAAGTCTTAAATGAATCCTGCTCTCAGGGGGGAATGCCTCGAGGACTCTCTTATGAGTAATATTCCCATCGATTTTGAAAGAGGGGAGGGATTGGTCCCGGCTATTATACAGGATTGGAAAACGGGCGAGGTCTTGATGGTCGCTTACATGAACGCTGAGAGCTGGGCCAAGACGCAAGAGACGGGTAGAGCCTGCTTCTGGTCCCGCTCCCGCAAAAAGCTCTGGCTCAAGGGTGAAACCTCGGGCCATGTGCAGATCGTCAAAGAAATTTACCTGGATTGTGATAATGACGCTCTCCTCTTGAAGGTCGAGCAAGTCGGCGGGGCGGCCTGCCACACCGGATATCGCTCCTGCTTTTATCGCCAGATCGTGAACGGCCGAATGAAAGCCATTGGAGAGCGCGTCTTTGACCCCAAGGAGGTTTATGGTGAATAAGCTAAAATTCGGCATCCCCAAGGGCAGCCTGGAAAAAGCAACCCTTGATCTTTTTCAGAAAGCAGGGTGGGTGATCAAGGTGAGCACGCGGAACTACTTCCCTTCGGTCGATGATCCACAGCTATCCTGCGCCTTAATCCGTGCTCAGGAGATGGCCCATTACGTGGAGGAGGGAGCCCTGGATGCAGCGATAACGGGGAAAGACTGGATCCTGGAAAGTGGAAGTGACGTTACGGAAGTCCAAGAATTAATCTATTCCAAGGAGAGCCTGCACCCGGTCCGATGGGTCCTCGTAGTCACAGAAGATTCACCGATTAAGCAGCTGGAGGACATGCAGGGTAAGAAGGTCGCCACGGAACTCGTCTCCTTTACCAAGCGCTATTTCGCCGAAAGGGAGATTCATCTCAAAGTGGAATTCTCTTGGGGAACTACCGAAGCCAAAGTTGTAGAAGGCCTGGTGGATGCCATCGTGGACGTAACCGAGACGGGCTCCACCATCCGGGCCCATGGTCTGCGCATCGTCCATGAGTTGATGCAATCCACCCCCCGGCTAATCGCCAATAAAGCGTCCTGGCAGGACCCCTGGAAAAAAGAGAAGATCCTTCAGATTGCTACCCTGCTCAAGGCTGCCTTAGGTGCGGACCGCATGGTGGGATTGAAGATGAATGTACCCCAGAAATACCTAAAGGATGTAGTGGCGATCCTTCCTTGTTTGAATGCTCCAACCATCGCCTCTCTGTATCAGACCGATTGGTACTCTGTGGAGGTGGTGGTAAAAGAAGAGGTCGTGCGTGAGCTCATTCCCCTGTTATTGAAAGGGGGGGCGGAGGGGATCATAGAGTACTCCTTAAACAAAGTCATCTGAAAAATATCTTCCTTTGACAAATGGGGCAAGTTTAAATATTATGATGAAAAAAAATCAAGGAGGGAGGAAAAGAGATGAAGATCTTGCTCGGCGGCATAGTGGCTGTAATTATCGGAGTTGTGGGTTTAATCGCTTGGTGGGCTGATTTCTTGGAAGTTCTCAAAGGGATTATCCCCATTATTCTGATCCTGGGCGGCGCTTTAGCGACCTATCTGGGGATCGAAGAGGTGAAAACCACATCCTCTGCGAAAAAGGAAGAGAGTACCAAAGAAGAGACTGAGAAAAAGTCTTGATTTCTCCAGGAGGTTTTTGGCAGAAATTTTCCGTCCTGGAATCAAATTGAAACGTCATAAGAGAACCCACCGAGGGCATTGCCATCTCCGCAGGCGATCCATTCCATTTCTTATACTTCAACCCCATCCTTCGTTGATTAGATTTTTCTGGCTGATCGCTGAAAGCTGAATGTTGTTTTTTGTGCAGATATGCAGGAGGAATTTGCGGGGCGGACACCCGGCGGGAAAAGTGAATCGCCCCCGCCCCGCTGGGAAATTTTAAAATTACTTAACCGCATTTTTCAGCGCTTTCCCCGCCGAAAATTTCGGGACCTTCTTCGCCGGGATTTTGATTTCTTTGCCCGTCTGGGGATTCCGGCCCACGCGGGCCTTCCGTTTGCTCACGCCAAATGTTCCGAAGCCCACCAGCGTCAAAGTCTGCCCTTTCTTCAGCGCCTTCGTAATCGTGCCTAATACGCAAGAGACAGCGCCTTCCGCCTTTCTCTTGCTTCCCACCACTTTGGCTACTTCCGCCACCAAGTCCGCCTTGTTCATCCTGCCTCACCCCCTTTCGCTTGGAAATAAATCATTTCCTCTCCTATTTTAAAGATTATTTAGAACTTGTCAAATCTTAATATTAAAAATTTTTATTCCCCTGACTTCCGGGCATCCATAATTCCTTGATTACAACCGCGAGCTATGATAATTTGCCAATTGAGCTGAACAGGCTCTTTTCCCAAATCCTTTGATTCGAGGGAGGTTCTATGACCGGCGAATTTCATCCACCGGCCCGGATCCTCATGGGTCCCGGGCCGAGCAATGTAGATCCCCGCGTTCTCCTGGCTATGGCCAAGCCCGTACTGGGCCATCTGGATCCCGAATTCTTTAAAATCATGAACAATGTCCAAGATTTGTTGCGGCATGTCTTCGGTACCCAAAATGCCCACACCCTCCCCATCTCGGGCACGGGGAGTGCGGGCATGGATGCAGCCTTTGTCAATGTGGTCGAACCCGGGGACCGTGTCCTGGTCTGTGTAAATGGTTTTTTCGGGGAGCGAATGGCCGATGTGGCCGAGCGATGCGGCGCCAATCTTAAGACCCTTTCCGCTCCTTGGGGCAGGGCCTTTGACCTGGCCGACATTGAGAAGGAGCTCCGCTCCTTCCAGCCCAAGGTTCTGGCCATCGTTAACGCCGAGACCTCAACCGGGGTCCTCCAACCCTTAGAAGAATTTCCCAAAATTCTGAAGAGCCATCCCGAGACCCTCCTTTTGGTGGATACCGTGACTTCCCTGGGAGGGCATCCCGTGAAGGTGGATGAATGGGGGATCGACATCTGCTACAGCGGGACTCAAAAATGCTTAGGTGCCCCTCCGGGCTTGTCACCCATTACCTTCTCACCGAAGGCTATGGAAAAGATCAAAAACAGAGCTAAGAAAGTGCAGAGTTTTTACCTTGACATGAATATGTTAGGAAAGTATTGGGGAAGTGAGCGCGCCTACCACCATACCGCCCCGAGCAGCATGAACTACGCCCTTCTGGAAGCATTGCGCATCATCGGCGAGGAAGGGCTGGAGCGCCGCTACGAACGCCATCACCGAAACCATCTGGCCCTGGTTCAGGGAATCGAGGCCATGGGTCTGCGTATGTTCGTAGAAAAACCTTACCGGCTGTGGTCTCTGAACGCCGTGAGCATTCCCACCGGGATCGACGACGTTAAGGGGCGCAAAAAGCTATTAGAAGAGTATAATCTGGAGATCGGTGGCGGGCTGGGCAACCTCAAAGGCAAGATCTGGCGCGTAGGCTTGATGGGGTACTCCTCCAGCGAGTTCAATGTCATGTATTTCCTCATGGCCCTGGAGCAAACCCTGCGGGAGCAAGGCTTCGAAGTTCCCCGCGGGGCGGGGGCCACTGCTGCGAAAGAGTTTTACTCCCGGGGCAAATAAAAGGTAAAGCCCAAGGTTCAACCCTGGACGTTTCTTCATTCTAGGATCATCCGATCTTGCCGTTTTTTCCAGATGAAGAATGAGCGTTACCGCTTCCCGCGTAGAGGCCAGGAGCATGAAATTTACCTCATCGATTCCTTAGATTGGGTCAATGTCGTTCCGCTAACCGCCGACGGGGAGGTCATCCTGGTTAAACAGTATCGTTTCGGAACCAAGGGATTCTCCCTGGAGATTCCTGGCGGAATGCTCGACCAAGGAACCACGCTGGCAAGGGCGGCCAGCCGCGAGCTTCCCGAAGAAACCGGGTTTGGGGAGGGATGAGCCAATCCTTTTGGGCACCGTCCACCCCAACCCGGCCTTTCACACCAACCGCTGTCATACCGATCTGGTTAAGAATGCCACTTACAAGAACTCCACTAAACAGGACTCAACCGATGATATCGAAGTTCTAAGCTTTCCCCTTTCTGAGATTCCGCGGCTCATCCACGACGGGAAGACCTCCCATGCCCTGGTGGTTGCCGCTTTTTACTGGTCCTTTTCAATTGCAGGGTTTAAAAACTGTCAACCCGCGAGTGAAGAAGTAAGAGAAAAGTTCGGAATAAATCTTTTTCTACATACCTCCAGAAGGATTTGGGGGGAACGGTGAAAAAAGAAGCTTCCATTTATGTGGAAGATCGCATTGAAAGTTATCGGGAAGGCCTAGGGGGCAAAGAGAAGATTTTTGCGGTTTTATGAGTTTACCATTTAGATTTTATGCCCCCCCATTTTTTATAATATTATGTTAATGTTAATTTTTTCGATTTATGCCCTATTTGCCCGTTGATTAGCAGAACGCTGAGTTGGGAATGGAGGTGATTGTTCGAACCCAGCAAAGGGGATATCCCAAATTTGAAAGGGGCTATCCGGATATTTCATTTATCAGGGAAGAGGTGCAAAATCAAGGGGCATAAACGTTTTGTAGGCCGACTGCCCGCGGGGTATTGACGATCATCATTGGCTTCCTCTTTGGGTATTTCCCCGCACCTGCTGGCGTCAAGAAGGAAGCATCGGGCGGCTGTCGGTTTTTTTACTCTCTGCATTACCCCACGCAGGGTGAGAAGGGAAGGAGAACGCTATGGATTCCGAAAAAATGAGGACATTCATTCAGGAACAGAGGAAACGGGTTGAGAATTCCAAACTCGCACTGAAGGATATTCGGGTCATCGACCTCGGAGCGGTTGTGGCGGCCCCCTTTGCTGCCACGATGCTTGGGGACTTCGGCGCCGAGGTGATCAAAATCGAACCTCGAGATGTCCCGGATGCCATCCGTTTCTGGAGCGTTGTGGAAGGAAAATACCAGCCTTATTGGCTGGTCAATTCCCGCAACAAACTTCCCATTACCCTCAACCTGAAGCACCCGAAGGGGCAGAAAATTCTGCGCCAGCTAGTGGAGAGGGCGGACGTCCTGCTGGAAAACATGCGGCCGGGAACCTTGGACCGCTTGGGCTTTCCCGCCCAGGAGCTCTGGAAGATCAACAAAGGATTGGTGATCGGGCGCATCTCCGGCTATGGGCAGACCGGCCCGTATGCTGCGAAGCCCGGTTTCGGCACTTTGGCCGAATCGATGAGCGGGTTCACCCACCTGAATACGCATCCTGGACAGCCGCCCACCAGCCCTCCTCTTCCTCTGGCAGATATGGTGACAGGATTGCATTTGGCCTTAGGAGTTATGGTTGCCCTTCGCGGGCAAAAGCGCGGAGTTGAAGGGGGGCAGGAGATCGACCTCTCCCTTTATGAGCCTCTCCTGGGCTTTTTAGGGCCCGAATTTCTCTATTATTCTTTGTCGGGAAATATACCCGAGCCCATGGGAAACGAAGCTGCCTTTGCTGCCCCGCGCAACAACTTTCAAACCCGCGACGGAAAATGGGTAGCTCTCTCGGGCAGCGCCCAGGCTCCCTTCGAGCGCATGATGGATCTTGTCGGCCATCCGGAGCTGAAGACCAAACCCGGGTTTCGGAACAACAGCGAGCGGATCCAAATGGAGAGTCGCAAGGTCCTCAACCAGGTTATTGGGGACTGGATTCGGAGCAAGACGCAAAAGGAAGTAATCGATGAATGCGAAAAAGCAGGCGTGACGATCGGGCCCGTTTACAACATGGAAGAGATTTCCCAGGATCCCCAGGTGAAGGAACGGGGATCCATTCGCGCCGTGCAAGATCCGGTAACCGGAAAAACCCTTTTATTCCCCCCCCAGCCCCATCCGGCTACATCCGGTTTCGCCCGAGATCCAGTTCCCCGGCCTTCCCTTGGGTGCGGCCAGTGAATTTGTTCTCGAGGATCTCCTGGGCTATTCACCCGAAGAAGTGGCGAAGATGAAAACGGAAGGAGCGATCTGATCAGGGGTCCTTCTCATCGACCTCTCCGGGAAGGAGATAATCCTTCCATCGAAAGGAATAAGTAGTGGAGGCTTTTCCCCGATTCCGGATTAAAATCGATCAAAGTTCGCTAAATGTTCCGATTCTCGATTGCCAGAAGCAGCGGTTACCAAACTTGACGATGCCTGTGAAGCCAAACCATGATTTCAACGGAGGCGGCGAAGAGCAATATCCAATCGCTAAACGAAGACGGTGGGCACGTGATGGATCGAACCGTTAAACGGGGTCTGAACATCAGGCAGTTCATACAATTCAAATAGGAGGTGCGAAAATGCCTGTAATGCGATCTGTGTTTTACGTTCCGGGAAATAATGAAAAGATGATTGCCAAGTCTCCAGAGATCCCAGCAGACATCATTACCCTGGATCTTGAGGATTCCGTTCCCCCTGCGGAAAAACCGAGAGCCCGGGAGATGACCCAAGAGAACTTGAAATTTGCCGGATCGGGCGGCTCCATTGTCTATTCCCGGATCAATAACTGGGAGACCCTGATGACCAACGACGACCTGGAAGCGATCGTCCATCCGGGGCTATCCGGCGTATGCCTGGCCAAGTGCGGCGGGCCCGACCACGTGCAGCGCCTCGACTGGAAGCTGGAGGAGCTGGAGCGGCGGCGGAGCCTGCCGGTGGGGAGCATCGCCATTCAACTGCTCATCGAGACGGCCAAGGGTGTCATCAATGCCTATCCTTCGGCCATCGCCAGCAAGCGGGTGAACTCGTTGATCTTCGGCGCGGTGGACTACACGAAGGACATGCGGGTGAAGCTCACGAGTGAGGGTCAGGAGCAGCTCTACGCCCGCATGCACGCGGCGGTCGCCGCCCGTGCGGCCGGCTGCATCGCCATCGACTGCCCCTTCGTGGCCTTCAAAGACACCGAGGCTTTCGAGAAGAGCACCCGCGAAGGCCGGCAGATGGGATACGAGGGGCGGATGCTGATCCATCCCAGCCAGATCGAGCCTTCCCACAGGATCTATACGCCAGCTCCCGAGGATGTAGAATGGGCCAAGGGAGTTGTAAAGGTCTTCGAGGAAGAAGGCATTGCCAAAGGGATGGCGGCAGTCACCTATATGGGCAAAATGGTGGACACCCCCGTTTATGACAATGCCAGAACAATCCTGGCCACCATGAAGGAGATAGCCGCCTTCGATGCCAAACGCAAGAAGGGTTAGTAGGGTTGGCAGGCCCAAACGACGATGAAAATGGATCATCCCCCTTCATCCCCCTTTGAGACTGTGTCGCAACCCGGGCGGGAGGGCATGAGCGAGGAAGCATCGGCGGGAGAAGAAGTTATCCAGAGCGCTCCGCTGCGTTTCCGCAAAGGGAAGGCAGAATCGGAGGGCAGCGCAAATATTTCGCTTTTAGCCATCCTCACTCCATGGAAGAACCACTGCCTTATGATTCCGAGAGAATGCCCTCCCGGCCGGATCGATCGACTCTCGTAATTACGACACAGTCTCTTTAAAGAGGGGGAGGGGGGATTTTGCGCGGGGTCTTAGAAATACGAATTATTGTGGTTGGCCAAGATCCTTTTGGGGAGAAGGTATTGCAGGGCTTGGTCCAAAAGGGAGAGAATGTGGTCGGAGTCTTCTGCCCCGCTGATAAAAGGGGTGAGGCTATGAAGGAATTAGCCGGGAGAGAGAGAATCCCCTTTTTCCGTCCAATCCGGATAAAGGACCCCCAGGTTTATGATGGGTATGTGAAGTTGCGCCCGGATCTTGTCCTGTTGGCCTACGTTACCGATATCATCCCTGAAAGATGGCTGAGTGTCCCATCGCTCGGGGCGATATGTTATCACCCTTCACTCTTGCCCAGACATCGTGGGGCCAGTGCTATCAACTGGTCCATCATCCAGGGGGAGACCCGTACGGGTTTGACCATTTTTTGGGTTGAAAAAGGCATCGATACGGGTCCTATCCTGCTCCAAAAAGAGGTGGAGATTGGCCCTGAAGATACCGCAGGGTCCCTTTATTTCAATATCCTCTTTCCCCTGGGAGTGGGTGCCATGACGGAGGCTGTCGAATTGATAAGAAGAGGAAAAGCCCATCGCATTCCCCAAATTGAAGCCGAAGCAACCTATGAGCCTCTCTGTGATGATAGAGTTGCCTCCGTGGATTTTGAAAAATCGATCAAGGACATTTATAATTTAATTAGAGGATGTGATCCCCAGCCGGGTGCATACACCACCCTAAAAGGGAGGAAGGTAAGGTTATATGATGCCAAGATGGATCTCATACCCGGGGACAGACCATCTGGAGAGATCCTTTCCATCGATGAAAGAGGTATTCAAATCGCTGTAAAGGGCGGCCTCATACGAATCGGCAAGCTAAGGGTAGACAAAGGGGAAAAGATCGGACCCATAGAATTTGCTTCATCGGTCGATTTAAAGAGAGGAGACCGATGCGGCCCCGGAAGTGAGTTTGGACAAAGTGAGAGATCTTGAGGAGGAATGTGAGTGGGAGAAGATTCCTGTGCTTGGGAAAAATTTCTTGAGGCAAAGGCGTAGCCCATGATTCAACCCTGGACGCTACTGAATTCTAAGGTTTTGCAATCCTGCCGTGTATTCACCATGAAAATTGAGCGCTACCTCTCTCCCCGAACAGGGAAGGAGCATGACTTTTACCTCATCGATTCCCCCGACTGGGTCAACGTCATTCCGCTAACCGCTGACGGAAAGGTCATCCTGGTCAAACAGTATCGTTTTGGAACTAAAGAATTCTCTCTGGAAATTCCAGGGGGAATGCTCGACCCTGGGGACACCCCGGCAAGGGCGGCCAGCCGCGAGCTTCTCGAAGAGACAGGCTACGCTGGGGATGAACCAATCCTTTTGGGCAAAGTAAACCCCAACCCCGCCATTCACACCAACCGCTGTTATACCTATTTGATCAGGAATGTCACCTTCCAGAACCCTCCGAGACAGGATTCAACTGAAGACATCGAGGTTCAAAAGGTTCCCCTCTCCGAAATTCCCCCCCTCATCCGCGAGGGGAAGATCACCCACGCCTTAGTGATTGCTGCTTTCTACTGGCATTTCTCAAATACAGAGTTCTAGGATTCAAGGGTTTAGGTGAGAAAGTGTTGAGGGGGAGGGAGAGCGTGGGGGGAATTCCACACAGTTCTTCTAAAAAATTGATTTTTTAAAAAAGTATCTTCTGGGGGATTGTAGAGGAATCTTTCGGGAAATGTCTATAAAAAAATGAAAGGATTTCCTGGGGAGGGCAGGCCCTCCCCAGGAAAAAGCTGGTTAGAAAGGTCTATCCAGAATGGTCCAGGCGAAGAAGTAAACCAGAAGGATCGTTGCCCAGATATAATTAATCCCCACTGAGAGTGCTCCGGGTCGTACCTTCTTTGGCAAGAGCCTGCGGTTCAGGGTAATGACCATGTAGGTCACATAGGCCTGGGCTGCTGTTCCCAACCAGTTGGCGATCAGCCAGAGGACGTATGGGGTTTCCAGCCAGACGCTGAGCATCCCATAGACGACACAGGCTGCCAGCATGATGAAGTACCAGAATCGGTACGGCCGCTTGCCGAAAGTATCCGGATGCTCCAGGTAGAAAGTATCGGCCCACATTCGAGCGATCCCATCGTAGATAGAAAACTGGGTGTCGAATAGGGCAAAAACCAGGACGATCGCGAAGAAAATGAACCCAAACTGTCCATAAGCGGACCTGAAAATTTCTGCCAAAACGGTGGCGATCTTCCATCCTCCCGGGACATCCATTTTATAGATGGTCTTCGCCGAATAACCTGCCAGGCTGGCGAAGTAGGTAAAGAAAACTCCACCTAGAATGATGAAGAATACGGCCAGGGTAATGTTATTCAACCTCAGCCATTTTTTGAACTTGGCCAGTTCTACCGGGTTGTCCGCATCGAAGATAAACCCGGACTTTCGGATGTCTTCAGGCTTGTAGGCCAGGCCAGTAACTTTGCCAAAATACTTACCCATACCCATTCCTTTTTCCCGCACCCAGTAGGTATGCCAGAAGTTCCAGAATCCGCCGGCGGGCTGCATAAGGAACGGTCCGATCATCCCCAGGGTGATTCCGGCCGGGAACAAACCTACGCTCAACCACCCTTTTGCGGTCTCCGCTGCGGCGGCAGGAGTGGTCATAGTCACAGTGAAGAATGCCAGCCCGAGGTTGGCTACAACGAAGGATGCATACATAATCACTTCTAAAGAGCTATACACGTATTTGCTGGCGGCAAAAGTAATAAATACTGCGACCAGGGCTAAGAGAGTCCAAATCTGCCAGGTGGCAACACCAGTAACCGCTGCGGCCCCAGCAGCTGCGCCTGAGATCCAGGCTGGCCAGGCCACCTGGACCCAGCAGAAAATAGCTGAGAACCAGGACCAAAATTTCGGTGGGCCCATGCGGGAGAATCCCTGGAGAACCGTCTCTCCGGTCGCCATGGTATAACGGGCAATCTCCTGGTTCAGGAACATCTGGGCAATGGAAGATACCCAGTACAGCCAGAAGATGCCCACGAAGAGTTTGGCTCCCATGAACCCGGCATGGTAAGCCTCAAACCCACCGACGGAAAGAGCTCCGAGGATGATGGCTGGCCCGGCCCACTGCATTAGACCTTTGAAGTTCAGCGGAGGGGGTTCGGGCATTTCTCTGACTTCCCATGGGGGTTTGATATCCCCCGCCTTCATCGTACGAACGCCTTGCGCTTTCTGAATTTCTGCCATTTCAATTCCTCCTTTCTGGGATAGGATTAGACAGAAAAATCAACCAAGACTTCATACGACTTACAAGATTATCTTAAATAGCTAAAGTTAAGAAATTTTTTTATCAGGTGAAGCCTGAAAAACGCCATCTTGAAAAATGAGTTTTTTCTCTCCGATGGCTGGCATATTAAAAAAAATTCGATTATTTGTCAATAATTTTATTGTCATTACCTAAGCTTTCCCCAGATGCGGGATGGAGATTTAATTTGGTGAGTTATTGCGTTAATGGTAATAGGCAATAAGAGATAGGCTGTAGGTGATGGGTTATAGGCAATTGGCTATAGGCAAAAGAAGGAAGAGAATAATTTGAAATGGACACCCTTTCCGCTTTGCGCCTTTCCGTTTCTAAAGTCCCTCTTTCTTCAGTTCCTCGGCCACTTTTTTTTGTTTTTCATTCAGGGTTTTAGGGTATTTGATCAGGATGCGCACGTACTGATCGCCCTTCCCCCCTCCCTGCAGGCGGGGCAAACCAAAACCTTTCAGGCGGATGCGGCTGTTACTTTGGGTCCCCGGGGGAACTTTGATATGTTTGGAACTATCGAGCGTGGGAACTTCAAGGGTCGTCCCTAGCAGAGCTTCAGAGATCTTAATCTCCTTATCCAGGGTGATGTCGCTCCCTTCCCTTTTGAAAATAGGATGCTCAGCAACGTTCACTTTGAGATAGAGGTCTCCGGGAGGCCTCCCGCCAACCCCGTCCATTCCTTTACCGGCCAGGCGCAATTTCTTTCCGCTCTCGATTCCCGGGGGGATCTTCACCGTCACTTCCTCCACCCCTCTTCCCTTGGAGAATCTCACCTTTTTCTCGCCTCCAAAGGCCGCCTCCTGGAAGGTGAGGTTCAACTCGGAATGAATGTCCTGGCCCTTCTCGGCTATCGGGCCGTGGGTCTGAGAGGCTCCTCCGGAAAACATATCGCCAAAGTCGTGGGCCTGACCTCCCCTTTGGCCAAAAAGGTCATCGAAATTCCCGTAACGGACTTTGGCCCCCCGACCGCCCCCTCCGAAGATGCGGCTGAATACATCGTTAGTGGAAAACCCCAGGTCTTTGAAAAGATCGCTGATGTCGAACCCGCGGAAAATGTCCTCCTGCGAGAAACGCTGGCTGAACCCGGAAGGCCCGAATTGGTCATACTGCTGGCGCTTCCCCTTGTCGCTTAACACCGCGTAGGCCTCATTGATCTCCTTGAAACGCTCCTCAGCCTGCTTGTTCCCGGGGTTGCGATCGGGATGCAATTTCATGGCCAACTTGCGATAGGCCTTTTTTATCTCTTCTGCAGTAGCCGCCTTCTTGACGCCCAGAACTTCGTAATAATCCCTCTTGGCCATCTCCTCACTCGCCTTTGTAAATCTCTCGAATCAACCCGTTCAGGTAATTTTCCGGATTCTCCACTCCCTCCGCCGGAATGGAAAACTCCCGCCTTCCGGTCTTCTCCTTGATGAGCTTCAACCCATGCTCGTAATTCTGAAAAGATTGTTTCAGGAAAGCCAGAGGCTCCAGGCCCTCCTTCCAGACTTTCTTTACCAGGCAGTCAATAGCCTCTTCCGTGAAGGCGATCTGCACTTCATTGCGATTGGAAAACATGCCTGCAAAATCGCGGGCTGCCTGGTGGACCGCCAACACCGCCTCAACCGCGGAATCTGCATCCGTCCGCACTTCCACCGTCTGCTCGGTGATGAGCTTGATTCGCCGATCGGAAAAATTGATTCCGTACCGTTCGTGGAATTCGGCTTCTTTCATGCGTAGAGAATTTTCCAGATCCCGCTCCTCCTCTTCCAGCAGGCGCTGGAAGAGCGCTTCCCGCTCCGGGTCCTCCGGGGTTTGGAGGAGCTTCTGCAGCTCGCCTCCTGGGTCCTCCACCATGGCCCGGGTGACTACGAGATGGTGGATATTCGTCGAAGGAAGAATATGCTCGAACTTTAACAGGACCCGTTCCACAGCACTCACCAGCCCCCGGGCCCCGGTTCGTTCCAGGAAAGCGTTTTCAGCAATGTGATGGAGCGCCTCGTCTTCGAACTGCAGATCCATCCCGTAGGCTTTGAAGTCCCGCTTCTTTCCGATGACGATGGGTGACTTTGGACTGCGGAGGATTTTGTAAAGGTCTTCGACCTCCAAATGCTCGAAGACGGTAACCACCGGCAGCCTTCCGACAAACTCCGATTCGAACCCGTACTGAATCAGGTCCTCGGCCTTCACCTGTTTCAGGTACTCGGCCCGTTCGTCCTTGGATTTGATCTCTGCTCCAAATCCTATGCCCCGCCGGTTTAACCGTTTTTTGATGATTTCTTCCAGTCCATTGAAGGCCCCGCTCATGATGAAAAGGATGTGCTTGGTGTTGATCTTCTTTTTTTCCCGCTTTCCGGTCTTCTGGAACTCCATGATGGCTTCCATCTGAGAAACGGGATCGTGAGGAACCTTTAAGTCCACTTCGGTCTCCTCCAGGGGCTTGAGCAGGGCTCGCTGAACTCCCGAGCGGGAGACATCGGGCCCGATCAGGTTCGGGGTGGCGGCAATCTTATCCACCTCATCCAGATAAATGATCCCGTACTGGGCGAGCTCGATGTTTCCGTTGGCTTCATAAACCAGGTCGCGGACCAGGTCCTCCACATCTCCGCCCACGTAGCCCGTTTCGCTGAACTTGGTGGCGTCCCCTTTGACAAAGGGCACGCCGATCTTCTTGGCGATGAGCTTAACCAGGAAAGTCTTACCGACGCCAGTGGGCCCGATCATGATGATGTTATTCTTGATCTCCCCAACGCCCTCATGCCGTTTATTCTTATTTTGTATCTCGAACATCTTGATGCGGTTAAAATGAGTACAGACCTTCGTCGCCAAAACCTCCTTGGCTTCGTCCTGCTTAACCAGGTATTCGTCTAAGTAAGATTTCAGCTCCGCGGGCTTCATGTCGAAGTGGATGGACAAGGGCTCGCTCTGCTTCTCTTTTTCTCCCTCTCCCACCTTCTCCCCCTCCGGTTCCGGGACCGCGCCGAACCCGGCAAACTGAACCCTGCGACCGTACTTTTTAGCCAGATAATCGCTGAGATCTTTCTGGATCTCCTTGATGTCTAAATATTTCTCCATGGCTTCCTTGAACCCTCCCAACCCTTTAATTCTTTTACCCCTCTCCCCCCCGAGCAGTGAGGATTAAGATGAGGGGAACCTTGGATGTCATCCTCTAATACTTCCGACCTTATTCATTATAATACTTTTTGCCTATTCATGCCAGCTTTCACATTCCCGCTTTTATGGAAGTGCTTCCTTTCCCTTTTTTTTCATTTGATTTAAAACCATTTCCCTGATTTAATGACCTTTCTGCCATCCCTCCCGGCAGCAATTCATGAAATGAAACATTGGTCCAAAATATTTCATGCATGAGCTTTCCGTAACCCAATCCATCCTGGACATTGCCCTCGATTATGCCATTAGAAATCAAGCTACCAAGATCATTGAGATCCACTTGCAAATCGGTGAAATCGGCGACTTCGACGATGAATGGATCCAACGATACTTTGACTTTGTGAGCAAGGGAACGATCGCCGAAGGAGCGAGACTGCGCATCTCACGCGTTGCCGCCCGGATGCAATGTGACCAGTGCTCCTTCATCTTTCCGCTGGATCCATCCACCTGGAATACCCAGTGCCCCTCCTGCCAAAGCAAAAAAAGTCATCTCATCTCCGGTCGGGAGTTTCGGGTCGAGTCTTTGGAAGTCATCTAAAAGAGTACCGAGCGCGGATCTGAGTGCAGACCCGAACCTGGAATTTGGCCAGATCGCCCGTGATCGACAGTCGATTCTGAATTTTCTTGATTCGGAAGAACCACCCTGTTAGGTTACTTCTGATGAGAACGATCATCCTGGTCAACCCTCCGTACTCTTTCTGGTCTCCAGAAAAAAATTACCTGCGGCCTTTCATCGGCACCCTGCCTTCCGTAGGCCTTTTGAGCCTGGCTGCCGTTCTCCGGGAGAGAGGATGTCCAGTCAAGATCGTCGAGAGCGCTTCTTTGGGTTTCTCTTTTTCCCAGACCCTGGAGAATATTTTGCAAGAACAACCACGTTACGTGGGGCTTAGCTGCACCACCGCTGCTGTGGACAACGCGGCCCGGATTGCCCGGGCCATAAAGGAGAAAAGCCCCAAGACTTTGACCTTTGTCGGGGGGTCCCATATTACGGCGCTGCCTGAGGAGACTTTCCGCCGTTACCCGGCGTTTGATTATGGGGTTGTAGGCGAAGGAGAGCTGGCCTTCTGGGACCTGCTGCAAGCTGTCGAGAAAGGTGGGGAATTGCAGAGAGTGGAGAATGCCGTCTTCCGAGAAGGGGGAGAAGTTTTCGTGAATGCCCGAAGAAGATTCGTCGATAATTTGGATCAGATTCCGTTTCCGGCCTACGACCTTCTTCCCTTTTTCCCCGGCCGCTATCGCCCACCCTTTCTAAATTACCTTAAGGGCCCGACCGCCTCCTTGACCACTTCCCGGGGCTGTCCCCAGGCCTGCACTTTTTGTGACCGGTCGGTCTTCGGCAATCGGTATCGATACTTCTCCGAGGACTATCTCTTCGAGCTCATCTCCCATCTTAGCCAAAAATATGGGATCCGGCATCTCGTCTTTGCTGATGATCAGTTCGCCGCTTCAAAGCCCCGGCTAATTCGCCTCTGCGAGAAGATGGCCGCAGGAAACCTGCAGGTCTGCTGGAATTGCGACGCCCGGGTGGATTCGGTTGACCCGGAGTTGCTAAGAATGATGAAAAGGGCAGGATGCTGGATGATTAGTTATGGGATTGAAAGTGGATCTCAAGAGATTCTGGATAACATCAAAAAGGGGTTTAGTCTCGATCAAGTCGAACGAGCTGTGCACTGGACAAGAGAAGCCGGCATCCGGGCAAAAGGCCTTTTCATGATCGGCTACCCTGAGGAGACGGAAGAAACATTGGACCAAACCCTTTCTCTCCTTCTGCGCACCCCCCTCGATGAAATTAACCTCTCTTTTCTTACCCCTTATCCGGGGACAAAACTCTATCATCAGGCCAGGTGCTCACCTGACTTTGTGGAAGATTGGAGTAGGATGAACGCGATGAATTGTCTTTTCAAGCCTGAGGCGCTTTCCGAAGGTGCGCTGGAGAAAGCCTACGCCGAGATTATCCGCAAATTCTATGGGCGCCCCGGTATAACTTTCTCCCACCTGGGCCTTCTCATGGGGAGCCCGGAAAACTGCGCTCGGTTGGCGGCGGGGCTTGCCCGATGGCTGCTTAACTGGAGGAAGCTCTTTTCCTAAGATTAAGCTGGAGCGGATTGAATCTGCGGGGATGCGTTTTGAGGAGGAGATGGAGTTTCGGCTTTGGCTTTGGCCAGCATCTTTCTGAGCTCCTCTCCGGGCACCAATTCCTTCTCCAAAAGGAGCTGGGCCAGGTCATCCAGGACATTCCGGTGCTCGGCTAAAATTCTGCGCACCCTTTGATGGGCTTCCTCCATGACCTTGGAGATCTCTTCATCAATCTGGGCGGCCTTCTCTTCGCTGTAGGTTTTGGTAGGAGAAAAGCTTTCCGGGAGAAACATGGGCCGGCGCTCGCGCTCATAGGTCACCAATCCTAGGCGATCGCTCATGCCATATTCCGCGACCATGGATCGAGCGATGTCTGTGGCTCGCTGCAAGTCGTTCTGCGCCCCCGTAGAGATCTCTCCGAAGACTAACTCCTCGGCTACCCTGCCCCCCAAGAGAACGGCCAGTCGGTCCAGTAACTCTGACCGAGTCATCAAATAGCGGTCCTCCGTGGGCTGCTGCTGAGTATATCCCAAGGCCGCGATTCCCCGCGGAATGATGGTAATCTTGTGCACTGGGTCGGCATGTTCTACGGATTCAGCCACGATGGCATGCCCGGACTCATGGAAGGCGACGATTTCTTTCTCCTTCGGGTTCATCACCCGCTTTCTTTTTTCCAGACCGGCGACGACCCGGTCGATGGCTTCGTCGAACTCGGCCGGTTCAACCCTTTCCTTATTTTTCCGGGCGGCCAAAAGCGCGGCTTCGTTGACCAGGTTGGCCAGGTCAGCTCCTACAAAGCCGGGCGTCCGGGCAGCGATCTTGTGGAGGTCCACCTCTGGCGAAAGGAGAACATTCTTGGCATGGATCTTCAGGATGGCTTCCCGCCCATTGATATCCGGCCGGTCAACCAAGACTTGCCGATCAAACCGCCCCGGACGTAACAGGGCCGGATCTAAGATCTCCGGGCGGTTGGTAGCGGCCATGATGATGACCCCTTTATTGGATTCGAACCCATCCATCTCTACCAGGAGCTGGTTGAGAGTTTGTTCTCGTTCATCGTGCCCACCCATCACGTTAATGCCCCGGGCTTTGCCCAACGCATCCAGCTCATCGATGAAAATAATGCAGGGGGCATGGCTGGTGGCTTGCGAGAAAAGGTCCCGGACGCGCGCCGCTCCTACGCCGACGAACATCTCTACGAATTCGGACCCGCTGATGCTGAAGAAGGGAACATTGGCCTCACCAGCGACGGCTTTGGCCAGAAGCGTTTTGCCCGTTCCCGGCGCGCCAACCAGGAGTACTCCTTTGGGAATCCTCCCTCCCAGCTTCTGGAATTTCCCCGGATTCTTCAAAAACCCCACAACTTCCTCAAGTTCTTCTTTGGCCTCATCGATTCCGGCCACATCGGCAAAAGTGACCCGGACCCCATTCTCGGCAAAGAGTTTAGCTTTGCTTTTGCTGAAAGACATCACCCCGTAACCCGGGCCCATCTTTTTCATGGCGTACCGCCAGATCAAGAAAAAAATACCGATCGGGATGATCCAGGAGAGAAGGCTGTTCAAAAATTTACTCTGATAGAGACCGGAGTAATTGACTTTTTGGTCATCCAGTTCCTTCACTAGGTTAAGATCCTCTACCCGAACCGTCATAAATTCCTGGTCCGCTTTACCCTCTTTTCCTTTTAGCGCGCCGGTGATACTCTCTGGGCCGATGGTTAATTTGCTTACCTGTCCCTCGGCGAGGTTTTGTTTAAACTTGCTATAGGGGATCGTCTCCACCTTTGGAGAAAGAAAGTATTGTTGCAGCAGGGTTAGCAAAAGGAAAACGATCAGGAAATACCAGATACTGAAATGAGCCTTGGGAGGCAGCTTTTTCTGCGGGTCCTGGGAACGGAAGAAAGAGCTGAGCTTATCCCTTAAGTTCTCATCCGGCTTTTTCTCTTGATCTGAGGGCATACCCGTCTCCTTTTGAAAACGAACGCAAAACCGAACTAGACAATTCCTTATATTATAATTTTAACCTTAAAATCCAGAATATTCAATCGCTCGATAGTTCTTGCCACCTTTTTCTTTTCATTTTTGTTCCTAAATTCGCAATCATTTGTTAGCCCCAGGAGGGGCGCTGAACGCAGGCGAATAGGCGGGGCCAGAGGAGAAGGTAAATTTAAACGTGAACGGGCGAAAGCTCGATGCTTGGGTTGATGGAACTTACCCTGCGGTGTTTAAATCCTATGATTGGATTTGTGGATTAGAGGGTTTTCAAGATCTCTGCGGCGATGATCAAATCTGTAGGAGACCCTCTTTCTTTCAGTTTGGCAGCGATTTTCTTCCGGTCCGTTTCTGACTTATTCTGGGCAAATTTGAATTTGCCCACAACTTCCTCGACCGCCAGAGCATAGACCCCAGTCGCCGACAGGACTTTTTTATAGAGCAGGTCCTGAGGGGATACTTTTTTGTACCTTCCTTCTGGCTGATATTTTTCCATAAGCTGGTTGAGAATAGCGCATTTGTCTTCCGGGTCATCTACGGACGTGCACCGCCCGCGCAGCTGTACGGATTTAAAGGCGGCAGTGGCGGCAGTGGCGTTCTCCTCCGAAATGAAATGAGAGGGGAGGTAAAGCTGCATGGACACTGCTGCAAAGGTTGCCCTGGGGTCTCTCCTCAGGCATTCGAAACGTTCTCCGGCAATCGCTCCATGCCAGAAGATTCGTCCCTCGTAGACAAAATTCAAGGGGGTAACCCTCGGCCAACCGTCAGCCCCGTTGAAGGTTAAGTATCCGATTTCAGCAGTTCTCAGGACGTCTTCGATTAACTTTCCGTCCCGGACTTCAAATTCTTTTCTGCGCATCAATCCTCCTACCGCCATCCAGTCATAGCCTGAATCCTTTCGATTCATCCGGCACAAGGACAAAATTTTGGTTATAATAGCACACATGCCAGCGCCAGAAAATAAAGAATTGATCAAGATCATCCTGGAGCGCATTCGCGCCCGCCGCGGGATTCCCTTTGCAGAGTTCATGGATCTCGTCCTTTACCATCCTCAACAAGGATATTACAATTCGTCCAGGGATAAGATCGGGCCCCAGGGTGATTTTTACACCAGCCCCAATGTCCACCCCATCTTTGGCCACCTCATCGCCCGGCAGCTCCAGCAAATGTGGGAAATCCTTGGCCATCCATCTCCCTTCAACATCGTGGAGATGGGGGCGGGTAAAGGTCTGCTCTGTTTTGATATTCTGGGTTATTGCCGGGATCATCTTCCCAGATTCTATGATGATGTCCTTTATCTTTTGGCCGAAAAGAGCCCGGTCTACGAGAGAAAACAAAGGGCCCTCCTGGCCGAATTCTCCGCTCAAGGAAAGGCCCGATGGGCTAGCCCCGAGGGCCTCCTCAGCAATGAAAAGCCCCTTACCGGCTGCTTCCTTTCCAACGAACTGATTGATTCTTTTCCGGTCCATCTCGTGCAGCAAGAGGGGGGACAGATTTGCGAAATCTATGTCGCCGATCAGGACAATTCTTTTGCAGAAATCCTGGGTCCACCTTCCACCCCCTTGCTGGAAGTATATCTCCAGACCTATGGGTCTCCTTTCCAGGAAGGGCAGCGGGGTGAAGTCAATTTGCAGGCCCTGGAATGGGTTGAAGGGGTAAGCCGCAATCTGGAGCGGGGATTTGTTCTGACCATCGATTATGGATATGAGGCCCAGGAGCTTTACCACCCCAGCCGCCGGCTGGGTACTTTGCTCTGTTATTTCAGACACACGACTTCTACGAATCCCTACCAGCGCGTCGGATACCAGGACATTACCTCCCACGTGAACTTCAGTGCCCTGGTGAGAAAGGGAAAAACGGGCGGTCTGCAAAAAGTGGGGTACACAGAACAATATAAATTCTTAGCCGCCCTGGGTCTGCTCGAAGATCTGGAGAACTTGGAGAGAAGCTCCCCTCTACATTCTGGCCCTGATTTTTTAAGAAATAAGCTGGCCATGAAGAATTTCCTGGTCCCCGGGGCGATGGGTACGCTTTTCAAGGTACTCGTGCAGGGCAAAGGCCTGGGCGAAGTGAAACTCTCCGGTTTCCAGGATCCCTTCCGCCGCCCAAAAGATTCAACTTGAATTGCCTGCAGAAATCAGAGTAGATTTAGAACATGGAAAAATCCTTTTTGGACGCAGAGGATAAAGGGTTTAATAAAGAAAATCTTTTTCTGCGGGAATAGGCGAGAATCCGTCTCCTAAGTAAAAATGCGGAGACCGAATATGCGAAAGGAGAACAGAATGAGCGGAACCCTTAAGGTGTTGGTGAGCGATAACATTTCTCCGGAAGGGAAAGCGATCCTGGAAGGGGCCAAAGGGATCGAAGCAGACGTGCGGGCCAAAGTTCCCGCCGATGAGCTCAAAGCGATCATCAAGAACTACCATGGGTTGATCGTCCGCAGCGCCACTAAAGTAACGGCGGAAGTCATCGCCTTAGCTGAAAACCTAAAGGTGATCGGTCGGGCCGGCACCGGCGTAGATACCATTGACCTGCCCGCTGCCTCCAAGAGAGGGATTGTCGTCATGAATACCCCGGGAGGGAACACCCTTTCTGCTGCGGAGCACACTCTTTCCATGATTTTTGCTCTGGCCCGGCACATTCCCCAGGCCACGGCCTCCATCAAGGCGGGGCGATGGGAGAAGGATCGCTTCATGGGCACAGAAATCTGTGACCGTACCTTGGGCATCATTGGCCTGGGCAACATTGGCGTCGTCGTGGCCCACCACGCCGAAGCCCTAGGCATGAAGGTGATCGGCTATGACCCGTATCTCTCCGCGGAGGCTGCAGCCAAAAAGAAAGTGGAGCTGGTATCCCTGGATGACCTTTTCGCTCGGGCGGACTTCATCACCCCCCATACGCCGTTGACCGCCAGTACCCGAAATTTACTAAACGCCTCCGCGTTCGCTAAGATGAAAAAAGGCGTGTGGATCATCAACTGTGCTCGCGGGGGGATTATCGATGAAGCGGCCCTCCACGAGGGCATCCTCAGCGGGAAAGTCGCCGGGGCGGCCCTCGACGTCTTCGAAAAGGAGCCGCCGGGCAAAAATCCTCTTTTCGAACTGGATCAGGTCATCTGTACGCCCCACTTAGGAGCGTCCACCACGCAGGCCCAGGTTAAGGTCTCCGTGGCCATCGCCGAGCAGGTAGTCGATTATCTTCTCCAGGGAGCAGCCCGTCATGCGGTCAACCTTCCTACGGTGAGTCCGGAGACACTCGCCCTGCTCAACCCCTATCTTCTCCTCTCGGAGAAGATAGGAAAATTTCAGGCTCAGGTTACCCCGGGAAGGATCCAGGAAGTTCGCATTGACTACAGCGGCAGCGTGGTGGATTTGGACACGGCAATGGTCGCCATGTCCCTCCTGAAGGGTCTCCTGGATCCGATCCTCGAGGAGAAGGTGAATTACGTCAATGCCCCGATCCTTGCCCAGGAACGGGGGATCAGGGTTGTCGAATCGAAGAGCCGCCAGTCCGAAGATTATACCACTTTGCTCACGGTCGAGGTCCAGACTGAACGCACTCGGAACACCGTCGCCGGTACGCTCTTCGGCAAGAATGAGCCGCGCGTCGTGCGGATCAACGAATTTGTCACCGAGGCCATTCCCGAAGGAAATATTCTCTTCGTCCACAACCAGGACAAAGCGGGGGTCATCGGAAACATGGGAACCACTCTGGCATCCCACGGGATCAACATCGGTCAAATGCACCTCAGCCGGGATAAGGTTGGGGGGACGGCCATCTCCTTGGTCCATGTGGACGGGCGGGTCTCCCAGGAGGTTCTGGAGGCCCTGTTGAAGCTTCCCCATATTTTATCGGTTATGCAGATAGAACTATGAGCAAACCTTCCCACCCAAGGAATGAGGCTTTTACTCGCGCTTTGAAGGAGCTGGCGGCGGACCAAGTCCCCTACCGGGTGATGAGATTCCAGGCTAAGGAAAAATCTGCCGAGGAAGTCGCCCGAGAAACCGGCTTCCCTCTGGCTCAGGTGGTCAAGACGCTCCTTATCCAGGGGGCGTCAAGAAAATATTACCTTGCCCTCTGCCCGGGGGATCGGCAAGCCAACCTCAAAGCCCTGGCCAAAGCCTTAGACGAAAAGGTTGTAGAGATGGCTGCGCGGGAGGATGTTCCCAAAATCACGGGCTATTTCATCGGCGGCGTAAGTCCCCTGGGCACCCACCGCCCGCTCCCCGTAGTCTTGGAAACATCCCTTCTAACGATGCCGGAGATCGCGATCAGTGCTGGTGAGTGGGGATACCAGGCTGTTCTCCGGCCATTCAATTTGCGAGCTCACCTGAGGAATCGGGCGATGATTGCGTCTTTTGCCGAATCCTCGGGCCCGGATGAAACCAGGTAGGCCCAATGGAATAAGGTGATCTTTCAGCCTTTACCCGGGTTTTATCCGGTGGAGGCGTTACGGATCCCCGCCCGTTCATAGAAAGGAGAACCAGATGAGTGAATATTTTTACTCCCTCGACGCCCGGAAGTACTACAAGGATCTGATGGAGACCCAGAAGGATATGTTCCAGGCTTTCACCCATTTCAACAATGAGGTTTTTGAGAAGGAAAGTGCCCTTCCCAGGAAGGTTAAAGAGCTCATTGCCATTGGCGTGGCTCACACGACTCAGTGCCCGTATTGTATCGAGGGCCATGTCAAGGCGGCTCAAAAAGCCGGGGCAACGGGTAAAGAAATCGCCGAGGCCATTTTCGTCGCCGCTGCGCTGAGGGCCGGCGGCGCTTTCGCTCACGCAACGATCTCTATGGGGGTACTCAAAGGGAGGGAGGGAAAGTAACATTCGATTTATTCCTTGACAGTAAACCGGGAAAAATCTATGATGAATTTGTAAGTTGCAAAGAGTTTTGGTTTGGAACAAAAACAAGCCGCAAAGCTCTCGGTGCTGATGTGCTTATGCGGCTTTTTTATTGAACCCGACCTGGGCTATTGCATCTTAATCAATGTGAGAAAGAAGGGAGGTGAAAAGCAATGCCCAAGGGTCGAGTCAAATGGTTCAATGAGCAAAAAGGGTTTGGGTTTATTTCTCAGGATAGTGGCGAAGATCTATTCGTGCACTTCTCATCCATTAAACAAGACGGGTTCAAGGTCCTTCATGAAGGGGACGAGGTCGAGTTTGAAATCGCCCAAGGAAAGAAGGGCCTGCAGGCAGTGGACGTGGTGAAGCGCTAAGGATCCGGAAAGCGGATCTTCCGACCCCGGGAGGATAGAAAAATCCCGGGGTCTCTCTTGACCCATTGGCTGTTGGCTGATTGAGATGAGGGATGGCGGGCTTACGCGCATAACAATCTTGATGAAGGGGTAAAATGGCCAGTGAAACAAGAATCCTTCCCCGGAGAAGTACCAAAAGGAAGGCAGCAAAAAATATCTTTAAGGTAATATCCGCTGGCTGTGGAAAAGAGCTGCTAATGTAGGTCTCTCCACCGGGAAAGCCTCTTCTTTGCCTGGATTGTTACAACAAATGAGAGGAAAAAATGAACACAAAAATATATGTGGGCAACATCCCTTCGCAGACCACGGAACCAGAGCTTAAAACCCTTTTCTCTCAGGCCGGAGAGGTTATGTCGGTTAAGATCTTAAAGGACCATCAAACCGGTCAATCGAGAGGATTTGCCTTTGTGGAGATGTCCACCCGTAAGGAAGCCCGGAAGGCGGTCTCTATGCTGAATCGAAGAAGTTTCATGGACAAAGAGATATTGGTAAAAGAGGCCAGAGTTCGTCGCGAATTCCGGGGAAGAAGATGGTAAGGTTTATTCTTGACTTTGAATGATGACCTGGGCAATTTCCTGGGCTATCTCGCTGACATTTTCCCGGACCGCGGTCTCGTTTTCTTGCCAGGTATAATGGGATCGTTTCGTGAAAGAAAATCCTACGAGAGATCTGGCGGTCTTTGTATCGATTATTTCTCCCACGGCGGTCACCTCGGTGGCCCCAAAACCAAAGAGTTCGAAAAGTTTTCTGTGAGTAGCATGGCCGCCTGAAACCCGCTTGATCGTGCCCGTGATTAGGAGATCTCCCTTCAATTGCCCTTCCGTCCAGACAACGACGGGATATCTAAAGCCACCCTTCTTAAGGCAGTTTTGCACATCAGCGGCGATGATTTCTCCAAATTTTTCTACAAATGACCTGTCGACATTTGTGGCTATTTCCGGGTAAAAATAAAAAGGTTGAATGAGGATCGTCTTCCCGGCAGGGTTAAAAGGATAGGGTATAACGACCCCACTCGGCATATCCGATAATGTCGGGCCGCATCCAGAAAAAGCGAAAAAACTTAGGATCACGAGAAGCTGGGACTTCATTTTCCCATATCCTCTTTGGCGTAAATATAGCAGATTTAGACAGTCTTGCAAAATTTTTTTTTGGTTCACAAGATGGATGAACAGCTCGTTGAATCATTGTCGCGAGAAATCTTTCTACCCTTGGCTTTTCCTTCATGAATTTGTAATTGTTTGCCGGGGCCAAGCGGGCAGGCGCGGAACGCAGGCGAATGGGTGAGGGCACTATAAAAGGTAAATTCAAGAGGGAAGGGAAGCAAGCCCGAGGCAAGTCAGAGAGATTCTTGACAAACCTTTTTTGATCCGTTACAAGACTTAACCTGGGAGGAAACGCTGAACAATCCGGTACGACAAAGCCCGATCTCCATGAATGAACCACCCATCCCCCTTATTATCCCCCGCCAAGATCATTCTATCTCCCGCCGTTCCATCGACCCGGATGCCCTGAAAGTCCTCTACCGACTCCAGAACCATGGGTTCCTGGCCTATCTGGTCGGTGGATGCGTGCGCGATCTCCTTCTGGGGAAGACCCCAAAAGACTTTGACGTGGTAACGGATGCCCATCCGCAGCAAATTCGGGAGCTCTTTCGCAACTCCCGTTTGATCGGGCGCCGGTTTCGTTTGGCCCACGTCTATTTCAGGCAGGGAAAATTCATTGAAGTCTCCACCTTCCGCCGCCGCTCAGAGTATGACGAGGGAGAAGAGGGGGATCGTCCCCCGTCCGAGAACACCTTCGGCACGCCGGCAGAGGATGCCTTCCGCCGAGATATTACGATTAACGGTATATTTTACAATATTGCCGACTTTTCCCTGGTAGACTATGTCGGCGGGCTGGAGGATTTGCAAAGAGGGGTTATTCGCTGTGTCGGGGACCCAGAGGAAAAATTTGTTCAGGATCCAGCGCGCATGATCCGGGTCATCCGGCACGCGGCCCGCACCGGCTTTGCCATCGAAGAAAAAACCTACCGATCTTTAATCAGCCATGTGGAAAAAGTCCGCTTATGCTCGCCGGCACGAGTGCGGGAGGAATTTCTGCGGGAGCTTCGAGAGGGAGCTGCGAAAGAATCTATGAAATTGATGATCGAAACCAGAATGCTCTTTTCCCTCTTTCCTCTCTTTCTTCGTCCTCTTGACGAACCGGGCCAAAGAGAATATCTCCTCAAGATCGCGGCCGCCCTCGATGGTCTCAGTTTATCGGAGAACCCCCCTTTAGAGGAATTTTGCCTTTCTCTTTTTCTTTTTCCTTTGCTTGGATTTTATTGCCCCTCCGATGATTTCCCTCCCGGTCGAAGGGGGCAGTCCTCATTCCAGCAAAGGGTTCGAGAATGGATCCTGCAAACATTGGGCCCGCTGCAATTCACCCGAAAAGCCAAGGAAGCGGCTTCTCACCTCCTGAGTTGCCAAAGAATTTTTCATGAATTTTTGCCGGGACAAAGGCTACCCTTGCGCTTCCTAAGGGAACCCTATTTTCTCCAGGCCCGTCATATTTTTGAGATTGACGCCAGAGCTCGAGGGAAAGCCTATGAAGGACTCTCCTGGCAGGCAGAGGAAAGGAAGCCTCCGCGGGGGAAAAAGAAACGAAGACACCGCAGAAAGAAGATACGGATCCCCTTTTCTGGCCAGGGTCCGGGAGAACATCAAAGAGAAAATCTTTCGAGAAATGCAAATCCATGACGAGGCGAATCCACTGGGCCTGGGTCATTCTCATTGCTTCCTTCATCACCGTCTTCACCAACTACAGTATCCGTTTGAGTTACGGCATTCTCATGCCCGAAATGATCTCGGCCTTGAAGATCACCAAAGCCCAAGCCGGAGCCATCGCCAGCTCTTATTATCTCTCCTACACCATTTTTTCTCCCCTGCTCGGCTTCTTAATTGATCGAGTCAGCGCTCGCAAGGTTCTCACCCTCTTTAGCTTCATCCTGGGCGGAGGCACGTTCCTGATGGGCAAACCGGCATCCTTCTTCCAGGCCTGCCTCTTCTTCGCCATCGTGGGAATGGGCTCTTCAGCCATGTGGACCCCGGTGGTCACCCTGGTGCAGCGCTGGTTCGGATTTAAGCGCCGCGGAATGGTCCTGGGTATTCTCTCCGTCAGTTATACCATCGGATATGGAATCATGGGTTTGGTCCTTCCCCCTCTGGTTGCCAGGTATGATTGGCGGACCTGCTGGTTTATCCTGTCGGCTCCCGCTTTTGGGTTGGTGCTGATCAATGGGTTTCTTCTCAGGACAAAACCCCAGGAATTGAACCTCAGTCCCTGGGGAGATGGGCCTTCCCTTTCTCCCTTGAACCACTCTGGGGGGATCAAAACGAACGTACGCTATGGGGAGTTGCTGAAGCTCCGCAATCTCTGGCTGGTGGCCACCTCCTACTTCTTCATCGGCTTCACCGCTTACGTGATTAACATTTTCATCGTGACCTACGGGACCATGGAACTGGGCATCCCGTACGTCCGATCAGCGAAGTTGGCCAGTGCCATCGCTTTCAGCGGCATCGCCGGCGCTCTTTTCATTCCCATTCTCTCCGATTTCCTGGGAAGAAAAAGGTGCCTGATTCTGATTGACTCTTCTATGGCTGCGAGCATCATTCTGATTGTCTGGGCAGGGAACAATTGGACTGCTTTACTGGCTGCGGCTTGCATCTTTGGGATTTTTTATGCTGCGGCTTGGCCGATGTATGGGGCCGCAGCCGCAGATTTCTTCCCCCAAGGGGCCACAGGTTCGGTGTTGGGTTTCTGGACCATCTTTTATGGAATAGGGCTCACCCTAGCGCCCACCCTGGGAGGGTATATCGCCGACCTCACAGGAACTTTTACCTGGTCTTTCCTCTTGGCTGCCGTAACCGGGGTGGGGGGCACCTTCTTTGTCTCCCGGATTAATAAACCTGGCGATCTCTCCAGTTGAAAATGGAGTTGTCTTGGAAAGATAGCCATGCTATAAAAAATTAAGGGGGAAAAATGGATGCGTGAAAGGCGTTACGGAAGGCTGATCGGCCTCAGGCGTTGCATCCGCTCCCACCCCTGTTCACTGGCCTGCAAGGCGGAATATGAAGTTCCTTTAGGTTGCCACTGCTCCTGCCCGGGTTATGAAACCCGAAATGGGCACATATCCCCAGGCTTTCTACACTGATATGGACTAAGACGTTGTTGGGGCCAAATGAACCCTATTAAAACTCCCCGCCGCCGTTCGAACACACCCGCGAAACCCCAGGCCGCCTATGCCCAGTTTGAAGCCAGTGCTTTATTCTGTCCCCGCTGTCGACAGGCGGTGCCTGTTCGCAAGCGCCTTCTGCTCGTTCTGCCCGATGGAGACAAGTACGAATACCTCTGCGCTTACTGCTCCCACTCTCTCGGAACCAAAATGGAATACGAGGAGCGGGAGATCAAGATTCTAATCTGAGCCCATTTTCCCTAGGTGACAACTGTCAGGACATCGTGGACAGAAATAACTGTCACCACATCGTGGACTCGAAACTCTGAAACGATATATCCCGCGATGCCCTGACCAGTATTTCGACGGTTATCGTAATCGATATTTG
>Ga0187886_1000621_pt1 | contig 40230 bp, 28 predicted proteins | sample June2016WEW_20_1_FD_133001 | JGI IMG/M metagenome (GOLD analysis project Ga0187886, IMG submission 133001) | Peatland microbial communities from SPRUCE experiment site at the Marcell Experimental Forest, Minnesota, USA - June2016WEW_20_150 | ecosystem: Environmental > Terrestrial > Soil >...
AACGGCGCCGGGCTCAATTGCTTCCCGGGCTTCTACAAGCCGTCGGCCGGGGGTGGTCGACAGGGAAATGTCCCTCGATGCGAAGGCCAACCGCGTCGCCATCCATTCGAGGAAATAGGCCGCCGCGCTATTTGTACGGCGCGATGTGCAGGAGCTCGGGCAGGGTCACGAACCGGTACCCCTCGTCTTTGAGCTCGGCGATGATGACCGGAAGGGCCTTGACCGTGTTGCTCCGGTCGATCCCGTGAATCACGTCTTTCCCGTCGTGAAGGTCGATAATGCCTCCGGGCCGGGCTTTGGCGATGATCCTCCTGACGATCTCGTCGGGGGGCGTTTTCAAGTTGTAATCGTTGGTCATGTCGGTCCACGTGATGACGCTATAGTGGAGCTCTTTCAGGTCCTTCACGAACCACGGAGTCCTCAGGCCGTGAGGGGGGCGGAAAAGGTCCGTCCGGAGGCCGGTCAGCCCGAAGATGACTTTTTCCGTCCGGTCAATGTCCTTCTTGACCCCGATGATGCCCTCGAACGGCAGCCGGTAGGAATGACTGTAAGTGTGGTTGCCGACGATGTGGCCGTCCCGGACGATCTCCTTGATAGTCTCCGGATAGGCCTCCGCGTTCTCCCCGATCACGAAGAACGTCGCCTTGATCCCGTTATGATCCAGGATGTCAAGGACTTCGGACGTGTAAGGCTCGTTGGGCCCGTCGTCGAAGGTCAGGGCGATCACTTTTTCGCCGTTTTTCGGCCCGCCCGTCAAGACCTTTCCATAAGTCTGGGCTGAAGGGTTGAACGCCAGATAGGCGGCCCCAGCCAAGAGGCACAGTAGGACCAGGATAAGAAGAATACTCACTGTCCCCCGGCGCACAAAGTGCTTGGGAGGCCGTCGGCGCTCGGCCCACCGGCCGTCGGTCACGACCAGCCGGATGAAGGTCCAGGCGATCATCCCGGCCGTGCGGAGCGATCCCCCTCTCTCGAATCTGCGGGGAGACGACTCGACCACGATCTTTTTCTCGAACTTGACCCGGCCGACCTTGCGGAGCCGGAGGGAAAGCTCCGTGTCATCACCGTAGAACTGGATATTCCTGTTGAATCCCCCGGCCTTGATCAACGCATTCCTGCGGACGGCAAAGTTCGCTCCCCAGAGGCTCCCGGTCTTCCCGCAAACAAGCCTCAGGGCCTTGTCGCCGAAGAGGGTCAGGGCGTTCGACCAGCGATGGAGGTTCCCCTGCCAGTTCCGGCCCTTGGAGAACGAGACGCCGCCGCTGACGGCCGCCGCCCGGGGATTCCTGTCAAGGGTATCCCACAGGCGCTCCAGCCAGTCGGGCGGGACGCGGGTGTCCGCGTCCACATAGGCCAGGACCTCACTCCGGGACGCCTCGAGCCCCTTCTGGCGAGCCCAGGTGACCCCCTGGTGCGGTTCGGTCACGACGCGGGCCCCCATCTCGCGGGCCAGGTCCGCGGTTCTGTCCCGGCTGCCGTTGTCAACGACGATAATCTCATAGGGCAGGAAAAAGGTCTGGTGTTTCAGGCTTTCGAGACAGGAGGGGAGGAGCTGTTCCTCATTCCGCGCCGGCACGACCACGGAGATCTTGACGGATTCGCCGCATGAGTCCGCATCATTCATTTTAACTTGTCCGCTTGAGAGGATCTTCCAGATAGTAACCCCCTCCTCCCGATATTTTAATGGTCCTTGATGATGGCGTCAATTCTATGGGCGGCAGGGCCACCTTTTTTTCGTCTTCGATCACGAGGATCGTCAAAGCGCGTCCTCCAGCGGCTCCGAATATAGCACCCGGCAAAGGATTCGGCTACTGAACTTTATCTGAAGGAATCTTCAGACTCCCGGCCGGCGCGGCGGGTTTTCAGATATCGAACGTTTCCCCCGAGAAGTGGACGAAGGAGAAACACTCCGGGATGTGGGAATCGTAGACGCCGTGGCGGTTGAGGGCCCAGCCCGGGTGCGGCTCGGCCTTTCCCCCGCAGAACTCGAGGAGCTCGAAGCGCGAAAAATCCATCCGCCAGACGTCGCCGGCGCGCGGCGGGACCGGGCGGTCCCCGGCGAGCATTCCCATTCCGCGCCAGGGAAAGGCGATCTCCGCCGTCCAGCCCCTGTCGATGTTCGAGGCGTCGTTGATCGTACCCGCCACCTGGACGCCGGCCCGGAGGCCGGGAAAATCCCAGTCCATGAACGCCCAGCGGGCCCCGCGCGGATGCTTGCCGCAGCGTGAAGCGTCCTGGAAACCGCCGAGGACGTCTACGCGCCGCCCGAGCAGGTCGAGCTCGGGGACGTCGAACCGGCTCCCGCGCTTGTAGGCGTCCTGCCAGACATAGAGAACTTCATAGATCGTGCCGAGGGCGTTGATCTGGAACTCGTAGTAGCAATCCTCCCCGCCGATGAAGATCTCGACGTCGTTCTCGTTCCAGACGAAGGAATCCCGCTCGGTCAGGCGGGCCCGGACGTTGGGCTCCTCGACCCAGAAAGCCACGTAGAGGCTTTCGTCGTCCCAGAGCGAGGCCATCCGGGTCTCGAGGAAGCCGGGGACGCCGCTCACGAGATCGACGAAGTGCCGCGACTTCGGCGCCTTCTGCCATTCCGGGGTGTCCAGCCGGCCGTCGATCTCGATCCTGCGCGGTGTCCGGAGACAGGTGTAATGGGCCAGGTCTTTTTCCTCGCATCCGTACGTGGACATTGTCTTTTCTCCCCTCCCGGCCTCGGCCGGATGGCCTTCACATTACACAAAGAATCCGGCGGGAGTCAAGGCGGCCGAACCGGCCCCGGGCACTAAACCCGTTGACTCCGATCACCCACCGGGGTCATAATTTTCCTTTGATTTCCCCAAGGAGGGTGACATGAACCTGCCCGGAAAGCGCTTTTCCCCATGGACGATCGGACTGTTCGTATGCCTTCTGGTCCTCTTGGCGCCGCCGGCCGTGACGGCCGATCCCGGCGCGCCCTGGCTTCTTCAGAAACCGGCCTTGTCCCAAACGGACATCGTGTTCGTGTTCGCCGGAGACCTGTGGAGCGTCCCCAGAGCTGGCGGGGAGGCCAAGCGCCTGACCTCGAGCCCCGGCTTCGAAACCAACCCCGTCTTCTCCCCCGACGGCTCCGAGATCGCGTTCACCGGCGAATATGACGGGAATGTCGACGTGTTCGTCATGCCGGCCGGGGGCGGCGTCCCGAGGCGCCTGACCTGGCATCCCGCCGCGGACACCGTGCTCGGCTGGACACCCGACGGCCGGCGCGTCCTCTTCACATCGGCACGCAATTCCTATTCCCGTTTCAGCGAGCTCTATACGGTCGGCCTCGACGGCGGCCTCGAAGAGAAGGTCCCCCTCCCCATGGGCTATGAGGCCGCGTTCTCCCCGGACGGAAAGCGCCTCGCCTACGTCCCCCTCCCCCGGGCCTTCGCCGCCTGGAAGCGGTACCGCGGCGGGCGGACAACGCCGGTCTGGATCGCCGGCCTGGCCGACTCCGTTGTCGAGAAGGTGCCCCGTGAGAATTCCAACGACTACAACCCGATATGGGCCGGCGACAAGGTCTACTTCCTGTCCGACCGCGCGGGCGCCGTGACGCTCTTCGCCTACGACCTGAAGTCAAAGAAGGTCTCCCGGGCCATCGAGAACCGCGGTCTGGACCTCAAATCGGCCGCCGCCGGGCCGGGGGCCATCGTTTACGAGCAGTTCGGAGGCCTCGGCCTCTACGATCTGAAGACCGGCCAAACCTCCCGCGTCCCCATCTCCGTGAGCGGGGACATGCCCGAAGTCCGCGAGCGCTACGTGCCCGCGGGCGACCGCCTGACCGGCGCCGGCCTGTCGCCCAACGCCGCCCGGGCCGTGTTCGAAGCCCGGGGCGAGATCGTCACGGTGCCCGCCGAAAAGGGCGACCCGCGCAACCTCACCAACACGACGGGCGTGATGGAACGCGACCCGGCCTGGTCGCCCGACGGGAAGACCATCGCCTATTTCTCGGACGAGTCGGGGGAGTACCAGCTCCACCTCAAGCCCCAGAGCGGGGCCGGTGAAGCCGTCAAGATCGCGCTCGCCGAGAAGCCTTCGTTCTACTTCGCGCCGCGCTGGTCGCCGGATTCAAAAAAAATCGCCTACGCCGACGCCCACCTGGAGATCTGGCATGTCGACCTCGCCGCGAAGAAGCCCATTCGCGTGGACAAGGACAGGTATTTGGGTGGCCTGGGCAAATCGCCTGTCTGGTCCCCCGACTCCAAGTGGCTCGCCTATGAGAAGAGCCTACAGAACTACATGGGGGCTATTTTCCTCTACTCTGTCGATTCCGGAAAAAGCGTCCAGGTCACCGATGGAATGAGCGACGCCCGGTTCCCGGTCTTTGACGCCGCCGGGAAATACCTGTACTTCGCCGCCAGTACGGATTCGGGCCAATCCCTCCAGCCGGACATCCATAGCTTCAGCCGGCCGGTGACGCGATCGATCTACCTCGCCGTCCTGGCCAAGGACGAGCCCTCGCCGTTCGCTCCGGAGAGCGACGAGGAGAAGGGGGAAGTGAAGAAGGCGGAGGAGAACAAGGCGGGGAACGACAAAACCACGGAGAAGAAGTCCGGTGAGAAGAAGCCCGGCGAAGTGGAGGCGGGGGCCGGCCCGGGAGTTCCGGCGACGCCGGCCGGCGCAAAGCCCGCCGAACCGGGCCTGGGGTCTGAGGCGAAGCCGGTTACGGTCAAAATCGATTTCGACGGCCTCCTCCAGCGGATCCTGGCCGTCCCCATGCCGGCCCGCAACTACGTCAATCTCCAGCCGGGTAAGGCGGGAACGCTCCTGGCGTTCGAGGCGCCGGCCTCGCTCCCCGGCGTCGGAGGCGCCCCCGGCATGACGGTCCACCGTTACGACCTCAAAGCCCGCCGCTCCGACGTCGTCATCGGCGGTGTGGGCTCTTTCGAAATCGCCCGGAATGGCGAGAAATACCTCTACAGCCAGGGCGACCGATGGTTCATCGCCGTCCTGAGGCCGATGCCCCCGGCCGGCGCGCCCGCGGGGCCTCCCCCCTCGCCCGGGACGTCAGGGGCCAATGCCTTGGCCACCGACGCCATCCAGGTCCGGGCCAACCCCCGCGACGAATGGCGGCAGATGTACCACGAGACTTGGCGCGTCGAGCGCGATTTCTTTTACGATCCCAACGCCCACGGCTATGACCTCGCCGCGGCCGAGAAGGCGTATGCACCCTACCTCGAGAACATCGTTTCACGGCGCGACCTGAATTATCTCTTCGCCGAGATGCTGGGCGGGATCGAAGTCGGCCACCTGGGCGTGGGCGGCGGCGACCTGCCGGAAGTGAAGCGGGTCCCGGCCGGGCTGCTCGGCGCGGACTACAAGGTCGAGAACGGCCGCTATCGCTTCGCCCGCGTTTACAGCGGCGAGAACTGGAACCCGCAACTCCGGGCGCCACTGACCCAGCCGGGAGTCAACGTCGCAGCCGGAGATTACCTGATCGCGATCAGCGGCCGCGAGGTCGCGGGGCGCGACAACATCTACAGCTTCTTCGAGAACACCGCCGACAAGCAGGTCGTCCTCAGGGTCGGGCCGAAGCCCGACGGCAAGGGCGCCCGCGAAGTGACGGTGGTCCCCGTCCCCAGTGAAACGGCCCTCCGGAACTACGCCTGGATCGAGGACAACCGCCGTTATGTGGACAAAGTCACGGGCGGCCGGGTGGCGTACGTCTACATGCCCGACACGTCCTTCGGAGGCTACACGAATTTCAACCGCTACTTCTTCGCCCAGGTGGGCAAGGACGCGGTCATCGTCGATGAGAGGTTCAACGCCGGCGGGGCCCTGGCCACCGACATCATCGAGTTCCTGCAGAGGAAGCTGCTGAGCCTGGTGGCCACGCGCGACGGCGAGGACGAGGTCCAGCCGCAGGGCGCCATTTTCGGCCCCAAGGTGATGCTCATCAACGAGTTCGCCGGGTCGGGCGGCGACGCCATGCCCTATTATTTCAAGGCCGCGGGCGTCGGGCCGCTCATCGGCAAGACGACCTGGGGAGGGCTGGTCGGCCGGGCCGGCGGGCCCGCCCTCATGGACGGCGGGTTTGTCACGGCGCCGAGCTCGGGCGTCTGGAGCCCGAAGGACGGCTGGATCGCGGAGAACGTGGGCATCGCCCCGGACATCGAGGTCGAGCACGACCCCGCCCTGGTTCGTCAAGGAAAAGACCCGCAGCTCGACAAGGCCATCGAGGTCGTCATGGCTGGGCTGACCAAGAACCCGCCGGTGAAACCCAAGCGCCCGGCCTACCCTGACCACTACAAAAAGTAGCAGGAGGCCTTTCGAGGCAGCGCGCGGGCGGTGAACCGGGCGGCGATGTCCAGGCCGGGGATGTCCTTGTTCATCTGCCGGTCAGGAACTGGCCTACCCGATATCCGGCGGCCAAATAGAACTGGAGATCGAAGGCGTTGTCCTCGAGGTCGATCGGCGTCGTCCCCGTCAGCCGCATGAATTCTTTCTCGACCTCGTGCGCCTTGCCGCGCGGGCGAGGGCCGGAGTCCGGCCCGAGCTCGCGCCAGAAAGCGGCCCACAGGTCCCGCGCCGCGGTCGGAAGGTCGCCTAGGCTCACGAAGGGCTTCCCCTGCGCGTCGATACGGATCCAGTTCTCCTTGAGGGCCCGGACGAGCGGATAGAGGTGCGGCTCCCCGGGGTCATCGAAGAAGTTGTGGAACCGCCGCGTATCGTCGATATAAGTGTAGTAAATGTCCCAGAGCGGCTCCTCGGACGCCAGCCAGGCGGTGCCGTATTTGGCGACCAAGTCAAATGCGTCCGAATAGCCGACGAGGGTCAGGTCCTTCGGGTCGAGGGTGCGGTCGCTGAAGTAGAACGGCACGTAGGATTCCGCTAGGGCCCGGACAGTCTCGAACCGGGCGGGCCGCCCGACGAGCCCCGGATAGCGCGACTGGGCATTCGAGCCGTAGAGCTTCGTGCGCAGGTCCTGACACACGACGAGATTGTGGTCCGCGTCCTGGCTCGCCTCGAGCAGGACGAGGAGCGGCTTGTGGCTGTGGAGATAGTTAACGGCGTAGGCAAACATCGCGCCTTCAAAGCAATGGGCCATCCCCGTCTGGAGGACCCGGCGCGGCGGCATGACGGATTCGTCCTGGTCGACCGAGGCGTGGTCGTCGTTGTAGTAAAGCTCGGTGTCGAGGAAGTCCTGGAGCTTGGCGGGCGTATCGAGCGCGGCGATGACCGTCAGCTCGTCGTCGGAGAAAGCCAGGCCGAGCCCCCGGCAGCGCGCCTCGAGCCAGGCCCTCTGTGCGGGGTTGACCGAGCGGCGGTAGATGCCGGCAAAGAAGAGGAGCTGATCTTCGGGTGAACGGCGGAGGATGCCTTCGGCCGGGATCGGCTTGCTCATGTCGCCGGCAAATCGTACTCTCCCTGTCGATCAAAATCAAGGCCGGCTATTCGAGGTCGGCGTACAGCCCCTTGAAATCCGCGTCCCCTCGGATTTTTTCCAGGAATTGGAAAGCCCCGATTCCGCCGGCGGCTGAAGGAGATGGGGATCGCCCAGCGGTCGCTCGACGGGATCCGGACGCCTTGACCCGCGACCCGGAGATGGCCCCTGCGGGCCGTGCCCCCAAAGCCCTTCGTCCCAGTCCGAACTCAGCTGATCTTTTGCGAAACGATCGGCGCATCGAAGGCCCGGTATTCCTCGACGCGACAGGCAGGGATGAGCCGATCCCGGTAGATCATCATATTGATGCAGTCATCGCAGACATTGGGCTCCCCGTCGATCAGCTCGAGCGGCTGCTCGATCGCGATAGGTTGGATATGGATCCCTTCGAAGGCGTGCCAGGGGCGGACGAAAAGGACGCGGAGGAAGCGGGCGAAGGCTCTCCCGACCTCCGGGTCCAGGGCCGCGAGCAGGAAGACCTTGCGCCCGACCTTCGTCCTTCTCGTGATCGATACGTAGCGTCCCTTGGCGAGATGCGTCACGACCTGGATGACCTCGAGCGCCCGGGCGCCCAGTGATCCATAAAGGTGCCGGGGCGAACCGATGGCGACCGAGACCAGGTATTTATTGGTTTCCGGGAACGCGCCCCCGTTGAGGTACCCGCAGGGAGCAATGGACGGGAACCGCTCCCGGAGCGTATCAAAGATCTCGTCGGCCGTCAGGCTGACCTCACCGGCGTCCCTGGCCAGGCCCGGGATAAGGTCGGGCGGGAGCCTCTTCCCTTTCGCAAAGAGGGCGACGTCGTCCCCGACCACGAGCCCGCGGAGTGCGATCAGGGTCATGTGATTGACGATCCGGATGTTCCGGACGGCCCAGCCGACGACATCGGGGACAGCCTCGAGGTTGGCCCGCGAGACCGTCACATTGAAGCCGCACCCGACGCCCTTGACGCCGGCGACCATCTCCGCATAGGATTGCCGCAGCTCGTTGAGCTCGACTTCGGTCCGCCCTTCCCAGCCGGGCCTGTCCTGGCTGCTGTCAACATGGAAATTGAACCGGATGAGCCCGGCCCGGGCCAGATCGCGAACGAGGGGGCGGTCGAGGCCCAGGCCGCTCGTCATGAGGAACGGCTTCATCCCGCTCTTGGCGACGAACCTCACGACCTCGAGGAGATGCGGATAGATCAGGGGCTCGCCGCCCGAGATTTTCATGTCGTCGCAGTTCCGCATCGCCCCGCAGACGGCGATATCGGACAGGACATCCTGGAGGGGCCGGTGCCCCTCGAGCCTGCGCCGATAGCAGTGGGAGCAGTGGAGACTGCAGACGTCGGTGACGTCCACCCAACCGCCTGGATTGTCAGTGATGGACCAGGGAAAGCGATACAGCCGGCGACGATCGATGCCCATGAAGAACCTCCTTCGTTCGTCCCCCGCCGTCGAACGGCGCCCGGGACGGCCTTCGCCCTCCGCGTGCCCTGACGGCAAAGACGACTAATTCGCCACGAGACCGTAAAGCAAAGCGATCGCGGCGGCAAACAACAGGCTGTCATTGACCACGTAGGCGTAAACTCTCCGATACAACGAGCGGGTGCCGTAATCCTTGAGCGCGTGGGCGGCAATGGCCCGGCCCCCGCAGGCGATCCAATGGGCCGCGAACAGGCCGCCGAATATCAGGCTCGACCAGCCGATGACGCCGGGGAGGGAGCGGGCGAAGAACGACACGACGATCGAGAGGAGCGCCCAGTAGAAAACGCTGTCCGCGATGTTATCAAGCCACGCCCCGAGGCTGGACGTTTTCCGGCACCGGCGCGCCACCTCGCCATCCAGGCAATCCAGGAGCTGCCGGAGGAGGATGGCGGCGACAACCGCCCAGGTCCGCTTGTTCAGGTGGAAATAGGGGATCGCCGCCGAGAGTCCCAGGGCCAGGGCCGTGAGGACATTGGGGTGGATGTTCCGATCGCAGCAAAAACGGAGGAACTGGGGAAACAGGGTCGCCACGAACCATTCGTCAAAAAAATGGGTCAGAACGTAGGAACGGTCCTCCTCACGGGCGCGTCCATCGCCGTTACGATTGCGGGGGACCCGGCGCTCCCGTTCGCCGCGTTCAAGTGACATCGGGCCCCGCTCCGCCGTTCAGAGATCTTTCCGATAGATACGGAATCTCTTGTAGATGGTCCCGCCGAGCTTCTCCATCTCCCCCCTGACCTTGAAATTGTATTCCAGCTCATGGTGGGTATCGGCGAAGCGGAATCCCGCCGCGGCCGCGGATTCCATGGTCGCGCACCCGAGGATAGCGTCCACCCCTCGTCCCCGGAAATCCTTCCGGATGCCGCCGACGAGACTGTCGAGCTGACGCGTCCGACGCCCGGCGCGCATGATCCAAAAAATGCCGAACGGTAACAGCTTTCCCTTGGCCTTGCGGAAGCCCTCGGCGAGGTTCGGCATGGCGATATTGAAACCTACGATCTCATCGCCGCTTACGGCAATCTTGATGAACCTGGGGTCGAGGACGGGGAGGAAGCGCTTCGCGAGGTCGGCCATCTCCTTATCGTCCAGGACGTGATAGCCGTAGAGCTCCCGGAAACACTCGTTCATGAGCTCCAGGACGGGCCGGATATAGCGCTTGAGCTCGCTCCGCCGCCCGAACGTCAGGAGGCGGCAGACATTCCGGCGCATCGCCCGTTCGGTGATCTTTCGATAGAACTCCGGCACCCCGTGGGTCAAGTCCACCCGGTAGACGACATAATCCATGTCTTTCCCGTATCCGGCCCGCTCGAGGAAGCCGTTGATGTTCTCGAAATTATAGGTCGTGCCGATCGTCGGCTCGTGCTCAAAGCCCTCAGTAAGAAAGCCTTGGGGGTCCTGGTCGGAAAAGCCCATCGGCCCGATGACCTTGGACATCCCCTTGCCCTTCGCCCAGCGTTCCACCCGGTCCAGGAGGAGCCGGGCCGCCTCCTCGTCGTCGCCGCATTCCAGAAACGCGAACCGGGCGTTCGTCTCTCCCCGCGCTTCGTTGTAACGGCGGTTGATGATGCCCATGATCCGGCCGACCGCCCTTCCGTCTCGGAAGGCCAGGACCAGGACGGTGTCCGAAAAGGCGAAAGCCCGGTTCTTCCCAGGGTTGAAGTATTTCCATTCTTCGGCATACACCGGAGGCACCCAGCGCGGGTGATGCCGGTGGATCTTGGCCGGCAGGCGGATGAACGCCCCCAGGTCCTTGCGGGTCTGAACGTCTCGTATATCAAGGGGCATCGTCTTCACTCCTCCAGGGGCTTTTTTGGGACCGCGACGACGGCCATCCCGTACCGCATGTACTCTTCGAGGACGCAGGCCGGTACGAGACGATCCCTCCAGAGGGTCAGGTTCGGGCATCCGTCGCAGTGGTCCTGCTCTCCGTTCTGCAGGATGTCGAACGGCTGCTCGACGTTGATGGTCTGAATGGAGAGGCGACGGGCCAGGAGCCGCGGGTCTTTGAGGGCGGCCCGGAGATATCGGCCGCAGGCCCGGCGGATCTCGGGGTCGAAAAGCCCGAGCACGAACATGAGACGGACCTTCCGGTTGAGGCTCGGCCGGCCGAAGGCGAAGTAGCGGCCCGTGAACCAGTGATGCCCGTTCTGGAGGAGCTCCATCGTTTTCGGCCCCAGGCACCCGAAGACCTTCCTGGCGCCGACGATGAGGCAGGCCAGGCCCAGCTTCAAGGCGTCGGGCCGGACGGTCCCCCCGAGAAAAGCACACAGCCGGAAATCGGGGATGACCTTCCGGATCTCGGCCCTGATGTCCGCGGACATCAGGCGGCGATACGGGGTCGGCGAATAATACACCGTCTCGCTGACATCGATCTTACGGTCTCCCGCGTAATAATCGAAGCCCGAGTCCGCCTCGACCAGGCGAAGGACGGTCAGGGTGTAGGACTGGACGCGGTCGGCATTCCGGAGGGCCCAGGCCACGATGTCCGGGACGTCGGCCAGCGTGTCCGGGAAGACGGTGACGTTGTAGCCGCAGATCATTCCCCCTTCGTCGTGGACCATGTCCGCCAGCTCCTGGCGCAGGGTGTTGAGCTCCCTCTCCGTCTTCCCTTTCCAACCGGGCCGCGACTGGTGGCTGTCGACATGGAAGGTGAACCCGAACAAGCCGGCTTTCTTGAGGTCGGAGAGCAAAGCAGGCGTCAGGCCCACTCCGTTCGTCACGAGGACAGGCTTGACCCCGTGGGCGGCGACGACCCGGACGATCTCGACGATCCGGGGATGGGTCAGAGGCTCGCCGCCCGCGATGAACATCCCGTCCGAGCGCCGGAGCTTTAGGATAGCTTCGACCTCACGCTCGATCCGGTCGAGAGGTTTCTCACTTTTGGGATCGTTGGTCGCGAAACAGGCGTCGCAGGTGATGTTGCACCGGCGGGTCGGCTCGAGCCAGCTCATGGCGTTGTCGGACGACGTCCAGGGCATGCGGAAAAGCGACCTTGGATTCTCTTGTTCCGCCATGTTCCTTCCCGCCTCCTTGCCGGCGCTCGACCCGCTACCTCAGTCGGACGGCCCGCCGCCCGGGATCTTCCCGGCCTCCGGAGAGCCGCGGTAGCGGAAGGCCGCCGCACCGTAGTTCCATCCGGTGCCGAAGGCGACGAGCGCCACCAGGTCTCCCGCCCTGAGGCGGCCGTCTTCTTCGGCTTTGGCCAGGGCCATCTGGACCGCAGGCGCCCCCGTGTTCCCGACCTCCTGAAGACAAAGGTAGACCTTATCCCGGGGGACTCCCGCTAGCTCCATCCCCCTCTCGATGATTTTGATCCCCGCCTGGTGAGGGATGACAACGTCGAAGTCCTCGATCCTCAGGCCCGTCCTGGCCAGGAGGCCGTTCAAGGCCGCCTGGAATGCCAGGGGGGCGAATTCGGCCACGCGCTTCCGGTTGATGAAGAGCGTCCGATATTCAGGGTAGCAGCCGGCCAGGTATCCCCGGCCGTCCGTCATGCAGAAGATGCCGATGATCCCTTCGTCCGCGGACGGCCCGAGGATGCTCGCCGCAGCCCCGTCGCCGAACGTCATGGCAACGTTCTTATCTGTGTCTTCGAGAAAAAGGGAGTTGCAGGCAGCCCCCACGAGAAGCACATGCTTCTTCAGCCCCGACCGGATGAGCCCCATCGCCATCTGGGCGGAAAGGAGGAACGAAACGCAGCTCCCGCCGATGCACACGCATTCGCACGCCAGGGGGATCCCCTTTTCCCCAAGAAGGTATTGGATATGGGTGGAGATATCGTAATAAACCCGGCGATGGATGGCGCCCTCGGGAAGGACGGGCGGCGAGTCCGTATAGAAGATCAGGCTGTCGATCTCGGACGGGTCGAGCCCCGATCTTGTCACCGCATCCCGGCAGGCGTCGACGGCCAGGCTCTGGAGCGACTCACCCGGGGCCAGATACCTCCGGCGCTCGATGCCGGTCAGGCGTTGGATGACCCCCCGGCCAAGGCCCAACGAGCCATCCAGCTCTTCATTGGTCACGACCCGGCTTGGGGTACTGTAGGCGAGCGAGAGAAAAGAAACACCCTGCAAGGCGGATCGTCTCCCTTTCCGGCTGACTACCCACGTGGTGGGCAGCTTGATTCTAGGCGCGTTGGAGGAGCGATGTCAAGACACGGCCCGCGGCTTTCTCTGTCGATGGAGATCGTCCGCGGGAAGCTTATTTCTTCACGCCCCGCAGCCTGAGGTCGTCGAAACAGCCGGTGTCGTCGAACGAGCCGACCCCGACCAGGCCGTGACCGAGCGTCCGGTCGCGAGCCGTGAGGACCGGCTTCCTCATGTCGTCCAGGTAGGCCCGGATCTCGCCCGAACCCGCGTCGCAGACAACCTTGAACTCGTGCCACGCCCTGTCGGTCATCCGGGCGACGGACGTCCCGGCCGGCTCGGCGTTGATCTTGACCCGGTCGGCCCCGTTGACGAGCCCGATGATGTTGTGGACGTCGGCGCTCTCCCCGGAGAAGTGGACGTAATAAAAATGGGTCGGGTCCTGGAAATGAAAGAAGACGCACATGTCACGGCCGGGGACCGCCGGGTCGGTGTAGCATTTCATCCGTCCGGTGAACTCGAAGGACGTCACGCCGTGGCCGGCCCACACCGACCAGGAGGTCGGCGCGCGGACCCTTCCCTGCTCTCCGGCCGACGCGAGCTCGTAGACGATCATCCCGTCCTTTCCGACAACGCGCCAGTGGGCCGGATCGTTCGGCCGCCAGCCCTCGGCTTGCCCTTTTTCGAAGTCGCTCGCGGCGAGGAGGGGAAGCTTCGGGGCTTTCCGGACGCAGGCGGCGGTTCCGGCGGCGAGCCAGAGGCCGGCCAGGGCGGGAACCAGGAGGGCGGCGGATTTCATGCGAGACTCCCTCCACCCGCGGTCAACACGCCTCTCCGTCCCGGTATCCCGGCCTCATCCAGGGCAAGTGGCTCCCGGCGAAGAACGGTTCGAGCTTAACCGTCAGCCGCTTCATCTCCTCCGGGGCCATCGGCTGGAAATTCCTGAGAAGCCCGGCGTTCCTTCGGACGACTTCGACGCTGTCCGTGCCCACGACGGCGGCGTGGACGAGCGGCAAGCTGAGGGCGTAGCGCAGCAGGTCCTCGGCCGGGATGTCCTTCACGGTCTCGCGCGGCCGGATGGCCTTGATGATCATGACGCCCATTTTGCGGGCCGCGGCCGCCGGAACGGCGCCGCCCTCGAAATCGCCCTTGCGCTCCTCGTAATGGTTGAGGGCGATGAGCATCGTGTCGAAATCGTGGCGGCGGGCGGCCTCGGCCATGGCGGCGTCGTCGACATGGCCCGTGAAGCCGATGAAGCGGGCCACCTTTTCGTCCTTGATCTTCCGCAGCGCCTGGAGGGCGCCGCCGGGGGCGCCGAGCGTGTCCAGGTCCGCGAGCGACTCGATGAGGTGGACCTGATAGAGGTCGAGATGGTCGGTCTGGAGGCGCTTCAGGCTTTCCTCGAGCGCCCGCATGACGCCGTCGTAGGTCCGGGCCTCGAACTTCGTCGCCAGGAAGACCTCTTTCCGGCGGGCCTTCAGGACCATCCCCAGCCGCTCTTCGCTGACGACGTCCTTGTTTCGATAGTTATACGCCGTGTCCCAGTAGTAGAAGCCGTAGTCGAGCCCGGCATGGAGGATCTCGAGGGCCCGCTCTTCGCTCGAGACGGCGCAAAACCGGCTTCCCAGCCCGAGGCCGATCCGGGGGACCTTGACGCCCGTCTTCCCGAGCGTCGCCGTCGGCAGACCCTTGGCGTCGAGGCCGCGTTTCGGTTCGGCCCCGAGGAGTTTCCCGACGGAGACGGACTTCGCGGCCGCAGCGGCGGCGGCGAGCGACTTGAGGAAATCGCGGCGGGGAATACGTGTTCGGCTCATGCCTCCCTCCTATCGGATCCCGGATCCGGCGCTTTTTCGAGCACTCCGATTCTAAATGCAAGCGGGGGGTAAATCAATAACCTGTCGCCGCGCCGTCCCGCCGTCACTCGCTTGCGCGGTTTCCCGCCCTCGGGTAGAATACGCCAGATGGAACGGGCGGGCGTGACCGGCCAGCGGGCTTTCTGATGAAGAACGGGAAAAAATATCTTGTTCCGGGACTTCTCGCCGCCTGCATTCTCACGAGCGTTGTCATGGCCGTCTTCAAGCCCGTTCCTCACGGATACCGGTATAGCTACGCGGTCGTTTTATCGCTGGCCCTCGGCGCGATCTGGCTCCTCTCCCGGGCCCGGCCGGACCTCGTCCTGGGAAAAGCGTTCCTGACCGCCGTTTTCATCACGGGGCTCTTCTTCATGGGCAGCGAATGTCTCCTCGTCAGGAACAAGCCCCGCCCGGAGATCGTCGAGTATTACAAGAGCGTATTCCAGGCCCTCGAGGCCGGACAAAATCCTTACACCTGCGGGACCATCTTTCACCGGACGGAATTCCTGAAGCCGGTCTACGGAAACTTCAACTATCCTCCGCTCGAGATCTATCCTTATTATCTGGCCTACCGCCTGGCCGGGACGTGGACGAGCAGCGTCATGGCCGCCGTCAACATCGTCCTCCAGTCGCTGGCCTGCCTCGTTCTCCTCTGGACCTTCCCGGAGGTCAAGCGGAAGTACCTGCTCCCGTTTTTCCCGCTCTTCATCTTCCTCGAGATCCACCTCGATATCGCCCTGACGCTTCTCGTCACGGCCCTCATCCTTCGCGTCGTCGTCAGGGATAGGGAGAGGCCAAGGCCGGCTGCCCGGTACCTGATCGCCGCACTTTTCGGGGCGGGGCTGATGACGAAATTCCTGATCATGCCGCTCATGGCGGCCTATTACGGACATCAGGTCGACTGGAAGAAGCCGAAGACGCTCGGGCGGATCGCTGTCGACGTGAGCATCGCCCTCGGCGTCGCCCTCCTCATCATGGCCCCCTTCGGCGTCGCCGCCGTCTTCAGGAACACGATCGCCTTCAACCTTATCCTGAAGGACCGGGCGGTCCTGACGACGTTCTTTCCGAACGTCCTCTCGGGGCCGTTCTCCTGGGCGGGCCTCGAAGGCCTCTATCCTTTCGCCGCAGTCATCATCCTCGCCCTGTCGGTCCTCGCGGCGCCCCGGCTTCGCCTGTTCCCGGCCTTGTTGGCGGTGGCTTCCACGTTCCTTTTCGTCGCCCCCGTTCCCGAGCGCCAGTACATTCCCGTCGTTCTGTACATCGTCATCGTCGGGATCTTCCTGGACCTTCGAGAAGGCCGGCCGGATGTTCTGCGTCGCGCGGAGCCGGGCCTCAGGCGGCCCGCTCCTGCTTCCACACCCGCAGCCCGTGGCGGCTGATGTAGATGGGGATGTTCTTGAAGAGCGGGTTCTCCCGCTCGATCTCGCGGACCATCGCCCGCTTCACCTGAGAGACGTCGCCGCCGAGGATCGTGACCGAGCCGCCGTCGCCGCCCGCTCCGTTGACCTTCCAGCCCAGGGCCCCGTGGGCCCGGGCGATGTCGATCACGCGTTGGTGCTCGGGGCTGACCAGGGCCGGATGGAGGCGGCGCTGCGCTTCGGTGTTGTCGACCATCGCCCGGCCCAGCGCGGCGAAGTCGCCGGCGTACACGGCGTCGCGCGATCGGGGCGCGGTGCCGCGCAGGTCCTCGAGCTGAGCGCAATCGGGCCCGGCCTTCTCCAGGCCCCGAATCACCATCTCGTGGACGGCCGAGGACAGGTGGGACTTGCCCAGGTAGACGAGCACCAGCCGCCGCTCGAGCTCCCACCAGGTCGCATCGGGCACGACGATCCGCGAAACGGAGGCGTGCGGATACTTGTCCATCTCGATGTAGTTGATCCCGCCGTAGGCCGCGCAGAGCTGGTCCTGGATGCCGCACTGCTGGTGGAGCATCTCGGTCTCGATGCGCTGGGCCGCGACGGCCACCTCGTGCGGGGTCAACCGGTCCGGGGTGAGCCAGTCCAGGGCACCGATCAGGGCCACCGTGACCGCGGCGGAAGTGCCGGTCGAGGCCCCGCCGGGCGCTTCCGAGAAGATCGTCACCTCGAAGCACAGGTCCTTCGGAATGCGCATGAACTCGATGGCGGCTTCGAGCAGCGGGTGCTTGTTCCAGCGCTCCTCGGGGTGGATGGCATAGCGCTCGCCGTAGTTCTCGGCATTGATGATGATCCGGCCGGCGGGGTCGTGCCCGCCCTCGGGAAAGACGGCGATCTGGGCTTCGGCGTAGGGATACACGCCGATGTTGAAGATACGTCCGTGGCCGGCGAACCAGGTGTCGGTCCAGCCGCCGTTGTCGCAGACGCGGATGGGCGCGACGCTGTTGATGATGGCCAGGGGCAGGCGCGCGATCATGCTCGTCAGAACCTGAAGGAGTCGTAGATCCTGACCTTCAGGAGGATCTTCAGGATCGAGTTGGTAAGGGCGATGACCTCGCCGATCATCCAGGCGGGCAGGAGGACCCGGTACTGGAATTTCCTGAGCCGGGGCCAGGGCCGGTCCTTGCCCTTGATCAGGAGGGCCAGAAGGACGGCGATGAAGCCGAACATGCCGAGCGTCGCGGTCGTGATGTGCAGAAGAAAAAGGGCGCTCCGCCAGGGGACGACATGGGGGCCGGCCAGGGTCGTCGTCGGGGTTATTTTAAATGAGGCCAGGAAGGCCGTGGCGACGTCGAGAACGACGGCCACCGCGAGATAGCCCAGGAACGGCTCCTCGCGGCGATAGAACCGGCCGCTCGCGAGGACGTAAAAATACAAAGTGGCGATGGCCAGGACGATGTTGATCAGGACCGACATGCTCGCTCCGCCACGATTCTAGGGAACGCACCGCCGCCTGTCAAGGACGGCTCGCCTTCTCGGAATCTGGCTTGACAAGAAAAGCCCCGGCATCGCCCCAGCCATAGGATGGCGGCGGCGATCAGGCGGTCCCGCACGGGATCCGAGAAAATAAAAAAGGGCGGACGGCCCGATTCGGGCCGTCCGCCCGTGCGCTCGAATGCCGGTCGAAAACTCCGGTCAGAAGCTGAGCTTCAATCCCAAACGCGCAGACCGGGATCCGAACCGGGACGCCCACTGTTTGAACGCGTTATTCGTGTCGCCTTCCGCCGCGATGATCGACAGGTAGTCCCGGGCGAACGTTCCGTTGAGGATCTCCGCGTCGTAGCCGGAGAAACCGTCCACGTTGGCGGCCTCGATGCTGCTTTGGATCATCTTGCTGTCGGTTACGTTATCGATCTGGAGGTTGATGGAGACGCGGTACCTCCCGCCGAACTTCAGCGCGTATTCGAGGTAGAGGTCGGCCCAGACGGTGAAGGGCAGCCGGCCCAGGTCCCCACGGCCGTTGGGATAGAAATACTTGGTGCCGTAATAGATCGTGGTCGTCAAGGGCAGGCCGCTCCTGCCGTAGGCGACGGCACCCACGGTCAGCCCGAACGGGAACGCATAGGTCCCGTAAGCCTTGAGGTAATGGGTCCTGTCCTGGGGCAAAGGACCGTTGAGCACATGGCCCAACGCGTCGTACGCCATGAACCAGCGGTCATAGTCCTGTTCGACGTTCGGCCCGAGGCGGCCGCCCTCGTCGGCACTAGCCAGCCCGGAATAGTCGCCCGCGACCCGGCTCAGGGTATAGTTGAGGCCGCCCTGCCAGTTGTGGCTGAACCTCTTTTCCAGGGAGACGTTGAGGCCGTAGTATTCCCTCGTCGCTTTCGGGCAGGCCCAGTAGGCGTCGGAGAACTCCCCGCCCTGGGATTGCTGCCTGGTCACGCCGAAGCCGGGGTTGGCGATCCAGAAGTCCTGGGAAACGGTCGTCGACCCATCCTCGTTGACGGTCACAGTCTGCACGCCGACGTCCTCGATCGTCCGGATGAGGTGCTTGTTGACGAAGCGGACGGAAACGGACAGATCCTCCATCAACTTCTTCTCGGCGCCAAAGGAGATCTCCCTCTGCGCGGTCGGCTTCAGGTTCGGATCGACCCGATTGAACGAAGGCGGCAGGAAGTCCATCGTCCCGGCATACGTGCCGCCGGCGCCCTGGCTGGCCGCGTCATTGAGCACGCCGCTCGCCGCGATCAACGTCCAATCCGGATTCTGGAGGGCGTAATAATCCTGCGTGCGCTTCCAGCCGCCGAAGGTGAGCTCGGCCATGTAGAGCTTCATGACGTCGTAATAGATGCCGAAGCTGGCGAAGACCTTCAGGCTCGAATCCCCAAACACGTCATAGGTCGCACCCAGCCGGGGGGCCAGCATCTGCCACGGATTGAACTTGACAGGCTTGGTCGTGAAACCCGCGTAGGACGTGTTGTTGGTCATGGACGGGATGTACTGCCCCTCGGCCCGGACGCCGAAATTGAGCGTCAGCCTGCTCTTGATCGTCCAGGAATCTTGGAGATAGAACGACATGTTGTTGCTGTGGATATTCCAGATGCCTCCATAGGGGGAGGTGAAGGAGCCCCGGACGTAATAGTACCCGTACTGGCCGTAATAGGGGCTGCTCGGGTCGGCTCCGACGCCGACGGGGAAGCCCAGCCCGGTGTACGTCCGGCCGAAATAGAGCCACGCCCTGGGGTGGGTGGAGGCGTCATTGACATTTTCATGGAGATATGTATAGCCGACGCCGGCCTTCAGGGCGTGCTCGCCCATCCAGTTGGCGTAATACGAGACGTCGATGTTGTTGCTGATCTTATCTTGGAGACGTTTCGTAGTTAAGAGATAGTTCCAGTCGTCCGTGGTATAGCCCCCATAATGGATAAGGTCCGGATGGGCCACATAGAACGGGTCGGTGCTGTAGCGCGAGTTGGAATAGACGAAATAGTAATTTGAGCTGTCCGACGGCGGGAGCGTCTGGTTATCCGTGTTCTGCATGTGATAGCCGCCCCGGTAGCTGATGAGCAGGTTGTTGCCGACGGAGTAGTCCGCGGTCAGCGAGGCGGTCGAGTTGGGATAGTCGAATCCTTCCTGCTGAAATGCATAATTCGGGTAGCCGTCGCCAAGGATACTGGGGATGGCCCCCCGGTACTTGCTGAAATTGTTGATGAAACTGGCCGACAGGCGCAGGCCGTGGAGCGGTGCGGCCGATAGGCGGATCGACCCGTTCCAATCGGTATTCTTGTTCGTGAAGGCCGAGAAGGGACCTTCCCTCAGGTTGAAGTCCCGCAGGGCCACCGTCTGGTAATAGGTGGGATTGAACGAGCCGAAGAACCACAGCTTGTCCTTGATGATGTAGCCGCCGAGGCTGAAGACCCCTTCGTACCGGTTGTACTTGTCCCTGTCCTTGCCGCCGTTAAAATAGAGGTCGTCGTAGTTCACGTACTGGAAATCGTAGTCGTCGTACGGGTTCTGCCTGAGGAAAGTCCTGGCCTTCCCCTGCATCAACCGCGTGTTGTTCTCGTAAAAGCCCATGATGTCGCCGTGGAACTCATTGCCCCCGGACCTCGTGATGACGTTGACGACGCCGCCCATCGAGCCGCCGTACTCGGCGTTGTAGCCGGAGGCCGTGACCTTGACCTCGTCCAGGAGCTCAAGGACGGCGTTCTGGCCCTTGATGCCCAGGTGGAAATCCGTTATGTCCGCGCCGTCGGCGTACCACATGTTCTCGGCGCCCGAGGCGCCGTCCACCGAGATACCCCCCGTGATGGGCTCGTTCTGGACGCCCGGAATGGTGCTGATGAGGGAATCGAAGGTCCTCCCCCTGGGAAGCTCAAGAAACATTTCCTTGGTCATCGTCTGGCCCTTGACCGTGCTCTTGACGTCGATCAGGGGGGAATGGCCGACAACCGTGACTTGCTCTTCGACGGTGGCCTGTTCCATGGTCACGTCCAAGGCCAAGGTTTGCGATAATTCGAGATAAATTCCCTTTCTGATCAGGGTCTTGAAACCGGGTATCGAAAAGGTGATCTCATACGAGCCGGACGGAAGGGCCATCAAACGATAGATCCCCGTTCCGTCCGTGACGGCCGTGGCCTTTCCGACGAGCTTGGGGCCCGTGGCCACGACGGCCACCCCGGGGAGAGGATTGCCCTGGTTGTCGGTGACCTTCCCGTTGACCCTGCCTTCGGGAGTGAGCTGGGCGAAAGCCGTGCCCGCAGCCAGAAACAGGACGATCAAAAGAAACAAAAGAGATTTGTTCTTCATGCGGATTTTACTTCCTTTCCTAAACACGACCTCTCATTCCCCCTTGCATGAGAATGAATTAGAACCCGACATTTTAACCCGAAATCCACTCATTCTTCTCCGATTCGCGCCTCCATCAAAACGATCCTTACCATGTGTTGAAAATCATAATACAAATGGAGAATACAAATCAATAAAAAAACGCGAATTTATTTTTCTCGATCATTGGCCTCGGCGAAAGATCGCCCGTTCGAGTCGGGCTTTCACCCGCATGCGCGCGTAAGACGCGTAAGATGGGAAGATGACCACGTCTGGACCGATTGTCCCTCGCTCACCGGCCCGCGTTCTTCTCGAGGCTGCGATAGACCAATTCCAGCCATTGGGGGGGCCTTGAGAAAGCCTTTCGCCCAGGGTGCCAGCTTTTCCGGCAAGCCCGCGGCCTTGATCGCGTCCAACGTCTTCCCGGCTTTCATTTGTCTTCTGACGAGGTCGGCGAGGTCGGAGAGCATGTCGCGGAAGGCCTTGAGATCGGCGACGCCGGCCAGCGGGCCGTGGCCGGGGATGATCTTGGTATCCGAAGGCAGAGCGCCCAGGAGGATATCCAGCTGCCGCACCCAGCTGTCGATGTCGCCGCCGTTGACGACGTCCAGGAACGGGAACATGCCGTTGAAGAACATGTCGCCCGTGTGCACGACCTTCCATGCGTCCAGGAAGACCGCGGTGTCCCCGCCGGTGTGGGCGTGAGGGAAATGGACCAACCGGATGGCCTCTCCGCCGGCATAGACCGTCATTTTATCTGAGAACGTGACGCTGGGCAGGGCGTTCGCCGGGAGGGCCTTTGTTTGTCCGCCCAGCAGGGTCTGGTCTTTCGCCAGAAGCGCCTGGACGTTCTCATGGGCGATGATGACCGCACCGGGACCGAAGGCCTTGTTCCCGTCCGTATGATCGGAGTGCCAGTGGGTGTTCACGAGGATCCGCACCCGGTCGCCTCCAGGCAGGGGCTTGATGGCCTCGCGGATCTCGCCGCTCACGCCCTCAAACATGGCGTCGATCATGAATATTCCCGCGGGGTCGGCCACGATGCCGATGTTCCCGCCGCCTCCTTGAATCATGGACACCGGCCCGGCCACCGGGATGAGCGTGATCTTGGGCGGATTCTGCTGGGACTGGAGATAGAGCCCGAGACAGAAGATCGAGACAAAAATGCCGGAATATGTTCGTTTCACGACAGACCTCCCTTTTGACACGTCAAGGAATTTCCTTTTTTGATGATATCCCCGGCCGCGCGCCGGTGTCAAACTCCCCGTAAAATAAAAAAGGGCGGACTGCCCGACCCGGGCATCCGCCCTTGCGTTCGAACTAAGGTTGACCGCTAAGCTAAATCAGCGATCAGAACCGGCCGCGGCCGCCGCCGAAGCCGCCTCTGCCGCCGCCGCCGCCGCCGGCCGGGCGGGGCTGGGCTTCGTTGACCTTGAGGTTCCGGCCCTTGAGGTCCTTGCCGTTGAGACCGCTGATGGCCTTGACCGCCTCGTCCTTGTTCGGCATCTCGACGAAGCCGAAGCCGCGCGGCTGGCCGGTCATCTTGTCCGTGATGATGGCCGCTTTCTCGACCGCCCCGAAGGCCTGGAAGGCCGCCCGGAGGTCGTCCTCGGTCACCGTGAAGGAAAGGTTGCCTACGTAGATGTTCATACTCGTCTCCTTTGACGAAGGGTCCGTCCGGGTGGCTTCCCCGACGCCCCGTCCCAAAAAATCGATCGCAATAAAGGAGAGGAGTATGTCGGCTGTTAGGGCCTCTGCCCTCTATACCTTTATCCGACCCGTGCCCCCTTAACGGGGGAATTTCACCCCATAGAGTACCATAAAAGGCCGCCCTCGTAAAATAAAAAAAGTAGTGGACGGCCCGACCCGGGCATTCGCTCTTGCGTTCGAATAGGGGTTGACCGGTAAGCTAAATCGGCGATCAGGGCCGGCCGCGGCAGGAGGGGGAAAAAGAGGGGAACGCGATGCCTCGCGTTCCCCTCGAGAGGCATTCGCTATTTCGTCTTGGCCGGAGGAGGGGGCGGGATGGAGATATCGATCGTTTTCACCTGGCCCAGCGTGGACAAGGGCTTGTCGAAATCGGCGGCCTTGCCCACGACCAGGATCTGGACCTGATCGGGCTTGAGGTACTTCTTGGCCACGCGCAGGACATCGGCCTTGGTGACCTTTTCCACACCTGATTTCACCTTTTCGGTGAAGTCCAGCGGATACCCGTAATAAGCGTAGGTGAGCATCCGGTTGATGATCTTGGCCCGGCTGTCGAAACGAAAGACAAAGGAGTTCAGATATTGGTCTTTGGCCTTGGCCAATTCCGGATCGGTCACCTCCTCCTCCGCCATGCGCTTCATCTCCTTGAGCATGAGCTCGATGGCGTGGACCGTCGACTGGGACTTCGTCTGAGCGCCGCAGCTGAACGTTCCGGGGAAGTCCAGCCGCGAATCATAATCGCCCCAGACGCTGTAGGCCAGGCCTTCGTCCGTCCTGATCTTTTTGAACATCCGGTCGAAGGACAGGATGGAATTCATGACGGTCAGGGCCGGAAAGTCCGGGTTGCTCATCAGGCCGCCGATATGGCCGAGCATGATATTGGACTGGTTGACATCCGGCTTATCGATGTAGTTAACCGTGAACTTATCTTCGTAGGGCACGGCCGGCCAGGCCGGCACCGCGACCGAACCGGACTTCCAGCGCCCCAGAGTCTTGTTCAGCACGGCCTTCAGGGCGGCGCTGTTAAAGTCGCCCCAGACGGCCAGGAGGGTGTTGTTGGGATAAAAATAGGCCCGGTAGAACTTGACCACGTCGTCACGGGTTATGGACCGGACCGTGGCGTACTCGGGCTGGAGCGCGTACGGCGAGTCCTGTCCATAGATCAGCTTGCTGTATTCGCGCGAGGTGATCCCGCCGATGTCATCGTTGCGGCGCTGGATGAAGCTTTCGACCTCGATTCGAGCCAGGTCGATCTTATTTTGGGCAAAAGCGGGATTGGTCAGCATATCGGCCAGGATCTCCAGGACCCGGTCGATGTCCTCCTTGAGCGCCGACGCCGTGACCGTGCCCGAGGTCTGGTCGATGCCGGTTTCGATCGTGGCGGCCAAAGTCTCCAGCTCTTTGTCGATCTCGTCTCCGGTGCGCGTGGCGGTGCCGCCCGTGCGCAGGGCCGTGCCGGTCAGGCCTGCCAGGCCCACCTGAGCTGCCGGTTCGAAGACCGAACCGGTGCGGACCATGGCTTTCAGGTCGACCGTGGGAAATTCATGATCCTCGACGAGGAAGACGGTCAGCCCGTTGGCCAGCTTGAATTGCTCGACCTTGGGCATGTGGATCGTGTTCAGGGGCGGGAACGAGAATTGATCCTTGGGATTCTTTTGGGCCGCGAGCGGTCCGCCCAGCAGAAGGAGGAGGACGGACAGTCCGGCCAGGGCCTTGAGAAAATGTTTGGGAATGTTCATCGTTTGGTCCTTTCTGCGGCGGTTCATTTCTGGGGAACGACCTCACCGATGACCCTGTGGGTCCGGATGAGGTAGGTGTTGGCCATGCGTTGGACGTCGGCGGTCGTGACGGCGTTGATGGCCGCGATCTGGTCGAAGGCCTGGTGCCAGTCGCCGAACACGACGTCGGAATTGGCCAGGAACTCGGCCAGTCCAGCGTTGCTCTGCATCCGATCGATCAGCCCTTTGATGGCGGACCGTTTGTATTTGGTCAGCTCATCGGCCGTGACCGAATCCTTCTTGATCCGAGCGATCTCCTCGTCGATGAGGTTGAGGCATTCCTCGGAGGTGTGGCCGGGGGTCGAGGCCGCCAGGAAGGCGATCAGACTGGCCTGCTTCTGTCCGGGGAAGCCGTTAAAACCCTGGACGACCACGGCCACTTTCTTGCTCTTGACGAGAGATTCGTAGAGCCGGGACGAGCGGCCCTGGCCGAGGATATTGGCCAGCGCGTCCAGGGCTTCATTGTCCTTATGCGCCGCGGGGGGGCGGTGGTAGCCGAGGATAAGAATGGGCATCGACATGGCCGTGACCGTGGCCGACCGTTCGCCCCACTGTTCCGGCTCTGTGGTCCGGATGGGTTCGGGTTTGGGGCCGGAGGGGATGCGGCCGAAATACAGGTCCGCCAGGCGAAAGACCTCCTCGGGCTGGACATCGCCCACCACGGCCGCGGTCAGGTTGCCGGGGCTGTAGTATTTTTTGAAATAGTCCTCCACGTCCTGCCGGGTGATGGACAGCAGGTCGGACATGTGGCCGATGACGTGGTGATGGTAGGGGCTGGCCTTGAAGGCCGTGGCCAGGAAATCCTCGACCAGCCGGCCGACCGGCTGTGTTTCGACACTCAGCCGCCGCTCCTCCCGGATGACGCTCACCTCCTTGTAGAATTCGCGGAAGACCGGATGGAAAAAGCGGTCCGAGGTCAGGGACATCCAGAATTCGAGCCTGTTGGAGGGCAGACTGCTGATGTATTGGGTGGCGTCGAAGTTGGTGTAGGCGTTCAGGCCGGTATCGCCCTGTCGCATCAGCAGGTCGAAGCATTCGTTGTTGACCACGAAACTCTTGGCCTTGGCCTCCAGGTCGTCGAATTTTTTCTGCAGCTCCTGGACCTTGGCCGTGTCGGGCTGAAGCTTGGACTGCTCGGCTTTGAGGGCGGCGTGGGCCGAGTCCAATTGGGCCAGGACCTGCGATTCCTGTTCATAATTGGTCGTGCCCACGGTCTGGGTGCCCTTGAAAGCCATGTGTTCCAGGATGTGGGAGATCCCGGTGATGCCGTACGATTCGTTGGCCGAACCGACATCGGCATAGACATGGAAGGAAGCGACGGGTGCCTCATGGCGCTCGAGAACGATGAATTTCATGCCGTTGGCCAGGACGTGAGTCTTGACCCTGCTTTTCAGGGCGTCGAAGCTCTGGGCTTGGACGATCGCCGCCGCCATCAGGAACAGAACAAGAGAGAGACCGGATCGAAATCGAGGACGGGACCTCATCTGCATAGAAACCTCCTCAAAAAATTTTCTTTGATAAATTATGCGAAAATCATGGATAGGAACTGCGGCCCCCCAATACAAAATCATGATATTCTCAGTTGGGAGTCGGTGTCAACCTCTTTGCTTCTCGGCACCTTCAGGGTGATCGCCGCACCAGATGCGGCAATTCTCGATGAGCGTCCCACAGAGATGATATTCGCAACCGCGGCTCCGCCTTAAGGACTCGGGAATCATGAATTGACTGAGGCATCGAAAGAGTCGATAAAGTGAGCTCTCTCGGTTCTTTCATGAAGCGGGAGACAGGATCACGAGAACCAAGGATCGGATCCGAGCCGCGTGCCGGGATGCCGTTTGGTCCGGGTATTCGAAGGGAGAATGACATGATAGAGAACGATGACAAGAGCGAATCCGTATTCCAAAAAATGAAGGATAAGGCCAAGGGGGGTTCAGACCGGCATCGCCGGGAAGATCTCCAAGGCCTCCGAAGCCGGTTGGACAAAACTCAAGGAAACGATCGACGACGTGGACGAGGGCCTGCCTCTCATTCGTGAACTCGGATACTCGGTTGAAAGCATCCAGATCGGCGTCGGGCTGATTCCGGACATTGTCATCGAGATCAGCGGATTGTCCAAGACGATGGACAAAAAAGCCTATCATCGGATCGTTGAGGAAAAGAAGGACAAGAAGCTCCTTTGCAGCGTCCTCAAAACAGTTCAATCCGCGTCAGGGTTGCACGACAAGATCCATATCGCAGGAATGAAGTCCGATACCGCGGCCATCACTCTCGACATGCCGCCGAAGATCAATCTGAAGTTCAAGAAATAATAAGGCCCTTTGCCGAATTCTAATTGACAGGGAAGATCCAGGCTGGCCCCGTAGTATAGGAATTTCCTTTTTCGCCGTCGCACGTGTACGCCGACCCTTTGGCTCAGAACTGTAAATGACCGCTTCGCCAGGCCGGGAAAGCTCTCTCGGAAATAAAAAAGGGCGGACTGCCCTCCCCGGGCATCCGCCCTTACTTGCGAATAAAGGTCGACCGCTAGGCTAGATCAGCGATCAAAGCCGGCCGCCGCCGAAGCCGCTCGTCCGGAGACGATCGGTGCGGGGCCGGGTTTCGTTGACCGTCAGGCTGCGACACTTGAGGTCCTTGCCGTTCAGTCCGGAGATGGTCGTGCGCTTCTCCATAGCCAATTGGTGATATACTTTGAAATATGGATCCCTCAGAAATAATACCTATCATCATTGTTGAGAACTTAACTAAACATTTTGGTGACTTAAAGGCGGTGGACCATATCTCTTTTTCTGTGCAGAGAGGGGAGAGATTTGCCCTTCTTGGTCCGAACGGGGCCGGGAAAACCACGACCATTAAGATGCTCATCACCTTGCTCAAACCGACGAGCGGTGAAGGGATCATTGCCGGCCACAATTTCGTCACCCAGCCGGCCGAGGTGCGTCGTTCCATCGGCTACGTGCCGCAGCTGATTTCCGTGGACGGCACCCTGACGGCCTATGAGAACCTGATGCTCATGGCCCGTCTTTACGATGTTCCGGCTCATGAAAGAAAGGATAGAGTCGAAGCGGCCCTGTCGTTCCTGAAATTAGAAAAATTCGCCCATTCCCTGGTGCGGACATTTTCGGGCGGCATGATCAGGAAGCTCGAGGTCGGGCAGGCCATTCTCCATCGGCCCCAGGTGCTGTTCTTGGACGAGCCCACGTCAGGACTCGATCCCGTGGCCAAAAACGATGTCTGGGAGAATCTCATGGAGTTGAAGACGAAATATCAGACGACGGTTTTTTTTACCACTCATAATATGGAAGAAGCCGACGAAGTCTCCAGCCGGGTGGCGATCATGAATCACGGACGTCTGGCTGTCATCGGCACAGCCGAGGAACTCAAAGAGAAAACCGGCCAGGGGAAGACCCTGGAGGATGCCTTTATCTTTTTTACGGGTGACGCGCTCGAGGACACCACGCCCGCCCGTTTTGGAGAGATCCGGCGGCAACGACAGAATGAACGAAAGCTGGGATAAAAAACATGATGAAATATGTCTTCGAAAGTTTGAAAAAAGCTCTCGTCATAGCCGGGACGGAGACACGAAAACTCCTCCATGATCCAACCGAACTTGTGTCCCGCGCCGTTCAGCCCATCCTCTGGCTCGGGATCTTCGGCGAGGCTTTGAGCAAGGTCCGGGCCATACCGACCGGAGGAGTCACATATCTCCAGTTCATCACTCCGGGCATTCTGACGCAGTCGGTGACCTTCGTGGCGATCTTTTACGGACTTTATATCATCATGGATAGGGACGCCGGCATTCTCCAGAAATTCCTGGTGACACCCACCCCTCGATTGGCCTTGGTCTGGGGCAAGATGCTCTCCGCGACGGTCCGGGGGCTCAGCCAGGCCCTGATCGTTTTCATCTTTACTTTTATATTAGGGATCAAGCTCCACATCGGTTTTTGGACGATCCCTGGGGTCATGGTGATCGTCCTTCTCGGGGCAAGCTTTTTCACCGGCCTATCGATGGTCGTGGCGTCCATCGTCAAAACCCGGGAACGTTTCATGGGCATAGGTCAGGTCATTACCCTGCCGCTCTTTTTTGCCTCCAATGCCATCTATCCAATTCATATCATGCCTCAGTGGCTCCAGGTGGTGGCCAAGATCAATCCCTTGAGCTATATGGTCGAAGGCCTCCGGTCTTTATTGGTCAGCGGCGTGACGTCCGGGGTTCTGGTCGATATCGGTATTCTGCTGGCGGCCACTTTGGTCATTTCTTCGATCAGCGCGTACATGTATCCCAAGGTGGTGATCTAAGGGCGGACTGCCCAACCCGGGCATCCGCCCTTTGCGGCGAACAAATGCTCTGTCGTGACCTCCTGGTCGAGTCTTTCCAATGACTTACTGAAATTTGATGATTTGATTCCGGAAAAGAATTGTAATCGCTGCCGGAATGTGCTATAAAGAGGGATAAAGATTGGCCTTGCTTCGATGTAGATTGATTACGAAGCTCCACATTTCGAATTATCCTCTTTCGAATGCTATCCGTTGGTGTTCATTGTTCCCTTACATAAAAAGGAGATCCCGAACTTGAAGGTGGACAGCCAGACCATTCGCAGGACCTTGCCCCATTTGTGGGCGCGTCTCCGCGGAAACGGCTTGGCCCAAAAATTTGCCGTTACCGAGCCACCGCTGCGATCGGAACTGTTCAGCAGCGACCAGATGAAGCAGCATGGCAAGGCCCTGGCGGAATCGCACACGCTGAGTTTGGGAGGCGCTCCGGACCGGCTGCTGGCGCGGCTCGCGGAGAATGAAGGAGTCCTGATTGGAACCTGCGATCTGCTTACCGCGGCGGTCCAGACCAATCGGAGGATCGCGCCGGCCGGGGAATGGCTGCTCGACAACTTCTATCTGATTGAAGAACAGATTCGCACGGCCAAGCGCCACTTGCCCAAGGGTTACAGCCAGGAACTCCCACGCTTGCTGAACGGTCCGTCGGCCGGCCTTCCCCGCGTGTATGACCTCGCGCTGGAGACGATCTCGCACGGTGATGGACGGTTCGACCTCGAAAGTCTCAGCAGTTTCGTGGCCGCCTACCAAACGGTGACCGTCCTGAAGTTAGGCGAAATATGGGCCATCCCGATCATGCTGCGCCTGGCACTCATCGAGAATCTCCGACGCGTTGGAGCCAGGATCGCCGCAGACAGGATCGACCGCAACCGCGCCGACTACTGGGCGGACCAGCTGACGAAGACCGCCGAGAAAGACCCGAAGAGTCTCATTCTCGTGATCGCGGATATGGCGCGGTCGAGCCCGCCCATGGTGAGTTCGTTTGTTGCGGAGTTGGCCCGGCGGTTGCAGGGACAGAGCCCCGCTTTGGCATTGCCCCTCACCTGGATTGAGCAGCGGCTCTCCGAGTCCGGCCTGACGATCGAGCAGTTGGTGCAGTCGGAGAACCAACAACAGGCCGCCGATCAGGTTTCCATCAGCAACAGCATCGGCAGCCTCCGCTTTCTGGGGGCGATGGACTGGCGCGAGTTCGTCGAGACGATGAGCGTTGTCGAGCAGGTTCTGCGGGAGGATCCTGGAGGAGTCTACGGCAAGATGGATTTTGCCACGCGTGATCGCTACCGTCATGTCGTGGAGAAGATCGCGAGGAGCAGCCTGCTGTCCGAAAGCGAGGTGGCCCGCAAAGCGGTCCAATTCGCCCGCGAAGGTGCGGCCAAGAAGGGCAGCGACGAACGAACGGCACATGTCGGGTACTACCTGATCGACAAGGGAGGGCGGCAGCTCGAACGAACGGCGGAGGTCGGCCGCTCCATTCCTGAGGTTCTCCGGCGAATGAGCGACCGGTTTCCTTTGCTCCTTTATCTGGGCACGATCGCGCTGATTACGGCGATTTTCACCGGGAGTTTGTTGGCCAAGGCGCATGCCAGCGGGCTTCACGATTGGCAAGTTGTCCTGATCGGGTTCCCGTTGCTGCTGGGGGCAAGTCATCTGGCGGTGGCGTTGGTGAATTGGCTGGCGACCTTGGTGGCGACGCCACGCTTGCTGCCGCGGATGGACTTTTCCGGGGGAATTCCGCCGGAATCGCGCTCTCTCGTGGTGATCCCGACGATGCTCACGAGCGCTCAAAACATCGAGGATCTGGTCGAGGCTCTGGAGGTTCGGTTTCTAGCCAATCGGGACGAAAACTTGCACTTCGGCCTGCTGACGGATTTCCGGGACGCACGGGAGGAAACGATTCCGGAGGACGAGCCCCTGTTGCAGAGGGCCCAGAAGAGAATCGAAGAGTTGAATGAAAAGTACAAGAGCGCAAAAGGCGACACTTTCTTCCTCTTTCATCGCCCGCGTCGCTGGAACCCTCGGGAACGGCTTTGGATGGGTTACGAGCGCAAGCGAGGGAAGCTTGAGGAATTGAATTCGCTCCTGCGCGGTGGTTCAAAAGATCGCTTCTCCCTTATCGTTGGAGATATTGCCGTCTTAGCGAACGTGAAGTACGTGATCACCTTGGACACGGATACGCAACTCCCCCGCGATTCGGCATGGCAGTTTGTGGGAGCCATGGCCCACCCGCTGAATCGAGCGCGGTACGATGAAGACAAGCAGCGGATCGGTGAGGGGTACGGCATCCTTCAGCCACGCATGGCCGTGAGCCTGCCCGGCATGAACCGCTCGCGGTATGCACGATTGTGCGGGAGTGAGCCAGGCATCGACCCGTACACCCGGATTGTCTCCGATGTCTACCAGGATGTGTTTGGTGAAGGCTCATTCATTGGCAAGGGGATCTATGATGTCGATGTGTTCGAAGGGGTCCTCAAAGGGCGGTTTCCCGAAAACCGGATTCTCAGCCATGACCTTGTGGAAGGGTGCTACGCGCGGGCAGGGCTGTTGAGCGATGTCCTGTTGTACGAGGAATACCCATCCCGCTACAGCGTGGACGTGAACCGTCGGCACCGTTGGATTCGCGGGGATTGGCAAATTGCCCGCTGGCTGCTTCCGGGCGTTCCCGGTCCCGAGAGACGCCGCCGGAAGAATCCGCTCTCCGGGCTGTCCCGATGGAAGATTCTCGACAATCTTCGTCGGAGCCTCGTATCGGCGGCGTTGACCCTGCTCTTGCTCCTCGGCTGGACCGTCTTGTCGCCACCCTGGTTATGGACCCTGGCCGCGATCGGAACCATCCTGATTCCTCCCTGGATGGCCTCTTTTCTGGCTCTGTTTCAGAAGCCGGGCGATGTGTTGCTGCGTCAGCACCTTGCTGCCGCGGTGCGCTCGGCTGGCCGGCACTCGGCTCAGGCGGCCTTTACGCTCGCCTGTCTCCCCTACGAGGCTTTCTTCAGTCTGGATGCGATTGGGCGCACGGTCTGGCGGATGTGGGTCACCCACAGACGACTTCTCGAATGGAATCCGTCGGGCAGCCCGGATCGCAAGAGCCGCACGGACCTCGCCGCCTCCTGGCGCACGATGTGGATCGCCCCCGTTTTGGCCACGGCCGGGGTGCTCTATCTGACGCTTTCGAGGCCGGCCGCGCTGGGTGTGGCCGGGCCTATCCTGGGCCTCTGGTTTGCATCCCCGGCTATCGAGTGGTGGATCAGCCGGCCGCTCGCTCGCCGCGAAACAAGGCTGACCGCCGACCAGATCCTCTTTCTCCGGAAGCTCTCCCGAAAGACCTGGGCGTTTTTCGAGATTTTCGTCGGTCCGGAAGATCATTGGCTGCCGCCGGATAACTATCAAGAGCATTCCGTTCCCGTGGTCAGGCATCGCACGTCGCCGACCAACATGGGACTGGCGTTACTCGCGAATTTGTCCGCCTATGACTTCGGTTACATTCCGGCCGGACAACTCATCGAACGCACGGCGAATGCCTTCCATACGATGGAAGTTTTGGAACGGCACCGGGGCCACTTCTACAACTGGTACGATACGCAGTCGCTGAAACCGCTGCCCCCCCTCTACGTTTCGACGGTGGACAGCGGGAACCTCGCGGGCCATCTGCTGACCTTGCGGCCGGGTCTGCTCGCCCTTCCCGATCGCCGGATCATGGAAGGGCGATGGTTTGACGGACTCAGCGACACCCTAAGGATTCTCGTGGACGCTGCGGGAGAAGCCGCTCCAGCCCGGCTCGCTCAACTTCAGAAGGACCTGGCGTCCCCATCCGCTTCCCGGCCAACGACGCTAGCGGGGGCGCGGCTGTGCCTCGACCGGCTGGCGACAGCCGTCGCGGAGATGGTGGACAGCCTCGAGGCTGACGCCGAGAGCCAGGCAATGGGGTGGGCGCGTGCCCTCGCTCGCCAATGCCAGGGCACCCTCGACGAGCTGACTTTTCTCGCTCCGTGGACCTTGCTGCCGACCTCTCCGGATAGGCCAAACAACTTTCGCGGCCTCGATGAGATCCCCACGCTGCGCGAACTGGCCGGATTTGAGGGGGAGTGGCTGCCGGCCCTCGGGGATCGCCTCGGCTCGGAGGCGACCCCCGAGGAAAACGAGCGGTTGAGTGAGCTTCGCCGGCTCATCACCCAAGCCAGCCGCCGCGCTAAAGCGAGGATTGCGGCCATCGAACGCCTGGCGCGGCAATCCGGCGAACTGGCCGATATGGAGTATGACTTCCTGTTTGACAAGGCGCGTCACCTGCTGGCGATCGGCTACAACGTTGGTGAGCGACGTCGGGACTCGGGTTACTACGATCTGCTGGCTTCGGAAGCAAGATTGTCCACTTTCGTGGCGATCGCGCAGGGAAAACTGCCTCAGGAGAGCTGGTTTGCCCTGGGGCGCCTGCTCACCACCGCCGGCGGAAAACCGGTCCTCCTTTCGTGGAGCGGTTCGATGTTTGAGTATCTTATGCCGCTTCTCGTGATGCCGACCTACGAAGACACCTTGCTCGACCAGACCTACCGGGCGGCGGTGGAAACGCAGGTCGAGTATGGAAGGCACCGTGGGGTACCGTGGGGGAGTTCGGAGTCCGGCTTCAATATGGTCGACGTTCATCTCAATTACCAATACCGAGCGTTTGGCGTGCCCGGCTTGGGCCTCAAACGCGGCCTCGCCGATGATTTGGTCATTGCCCCGTATGCCTCAGCGCTCGCCCTGATGGTGGCGCCCGAGGAGGCGTGCCTGAATTTGCAGCGACTCGCCGCTGAAGGGCTGGAAGGAGAATACGGTTTCTATGAAGCGATCGACTACACTCCGTCGCGCCTACCCCGCGGGCAGTCGAGCGCCATGGTCCGGTCGTTCATGGCCCATCACGAGGGCATGAGCTTCCTCTCTCTGGCCTATCTGCTCCTGGACCGTCCGATGCAGAAGCGATTCGAGTCGGATCCTCTGTTCCAGGCAACCATGCTGTTGCTCCAGGAGCGGGTTCCCAAGGCCACAGCGTTCTATTGGCACACCGCCGAGCTCTCCGGGGTCCGTACGACTTCCAACGGTTCGGAGACGCCGGTCCGCGTTTTCAGCAGTCCGGACACGCCGATACCGGAAGTGCAGTTGTTGTCGAACGGCAGATACCACGTGATGATCACCAACGCCGGCGGCGGGTACAGCCGCTGGAAGGATATCGCCGTCACGCGCTGGCGCGAAGACAGCACCTGTGATAACTGGGGCGCGTTCTGTTACCTCCGCGACGTGGCCACCGGGGAGTTCTGGTCAACCGCCTATCAGCCGACGCTCAAAGGGCCGGAGAAATACGAAGCGATTTTCTCGGAGGCGCGCGTGGAGTTCCGCCGCCGCGACCACGAATTTGACACCCATACCGAGATCGCCGTTTCGCCCGAGGATGACATCGAGCTGCGCCGCATCACCCTCACCAACCGCTCTCGGACGCGCCGGGCGATCGATGTCACGAGTTACGCGGAAGTCGTTCTGGCCTCGCCGGCCGCAGACGCATTGCATCCGGTGTTCAGCAATCTCTTTGTTCAAACCGAGATCCTCCACCCCCAGCGGGCGATTCTCTGCACCCGCCGGCCCCGCTCCCTGGACGAGCACACGCCCTGGATGTTTCATCTGCTGGCCGTGCATGGGGCGGAAATCGGAGAAATTTCCTATGAGACGGACCGCCTGAGGTTCATCGGCCGCGGCAACACCACCGCCAACCCCCAAGCGATGAGCGGCGCCGCCGCGCTCTCGGGCAGCGAGGGCTCCGTGCTGGATCCGATTGTCGCCATCCGTTATCGAATTACGCTCGATCCGGAAGAAACCGCCACGATCAATATTGTCTCCGGCATCGGGGACACTCGCGACGTGTGCCTGGGCCTGATCGGCAAATACCGGGATCGCCGCCTCGCGGATCGCGTCTTCGATCTGGCGTGGTCGCACAGCCAGGTGTTCTTGCGGCAGCTCAATGCCACCGAGGGCGACGCGCAACTCTACGGACGCCTGGCCAGCTCGGTCATCTATGCCAATTCCTCGCTGCGAGCAGACCCGGGCCTCCTCATCCAGAACCGTCGCGGACAATCCGGTCTGTGGGGCTACTCCATCTCCGGAGACTTGCCGATCGTGCTGCTGCGAATTGGCGACCCGGCCAATATCGAGTTGGTGCGCCAACTCGTGCAGGCCCACGCCTACTGGCGCCTCAAAGGACTGGCCGTGGACCTCGTGATCTGGAATGAGGACCACGTCGGTTACCGGCAACTCCTCAACGAACAAATCATGGGACTCATTGCCGCCGGCCTCGAAGCCAACGTGACGGATCGACCCGGGGGCATCTTTGTGAGACCTGCAGACCAGATATCGAATGAGGACCGCATCCTTTTCCAGACCGTCGCCCGGGCCATCCTCGCCGACAGTCGCGGAACGCTGGCCGACCAGATCAACCGTCGCGGCCTTGGGGACGTAACCGTGCCGCGCCTCACATTGCCCCGAATCCGCCGCGCCGAGGCCCCGGTAGCGGCCGCGTTGCCTCGCCACGATCTGATCTTCTTCAACGGGCTGGGAGGCTTCACTCCCGATGGGCGCGAGTACGTCATGACGACCGCGCCCGGGCAGGTGACGCCGGCACCATGGGTGAATGTGCTGGCGAACCCGCACTTCGGAACCGTCATCTCGGAGAGCGGCCTGGCCTGCACCTGGAGCGAGAATGCTCACGAGTTCCGCCTCACGACCAACGACCCCGTGAGCGATTCCAGCGGAGAAGCCTTTTACCTCCGTGACGAAGAGAGGGGCCACTTCTGGTCCCCCACGCCGCTGCCCGGCCGTGGCTCGCAGCCGTACGTCAGCCGGCACGGATTCGGATACAGTGTCTTCGAGCACACGGAACGTGGCATCCGCTCCGAGCTGTGGGTTTACGTGGCCTTGGACGCGCCGATCAAGTTCGCGGTGTTGAAAGTGCGCAACGAGTGCGGCCGATCCCGCCGGCTCTCGGCCACGGGATACATGGAGTGGGTGCTGGGAGACCTGCGGCCGAAATCGGCCTTGCACGTGGCCACCGAAGTTGACCCCGGGAGCGGGGCGCTCTTCGCCCGGAACCCCTACAACACGGAGTTCGCCGACCGGGTGGCCTTTTTCGACGTGGACGATGCGGTTCGGACCGTCAGCGGCGACCGGACGGAGTTCATTGGGCGTAACGGCACGCTCCAGAGTCCGGCGGCCATGACTCGGTCGCGGCTTTCCGGCAAGGTGGGGCCCGCTTTGGATCCCTGCGCCGCGATCCAGGTTCCCTTTGAGCTGGCCGACGGGCAAGAGCGTGAGATCATCTTCACGCTCGGCGTAGGACGGGACGCCGATGATGCCCGCAACCTGGCCTACCGCTTCCGGGGATCTGCGGCGGCGCGGGGCGCGCTCGAAGAGGTGTGGCATTACTGGAATCACACGCTCGGCGCCGTGCAGGTGGAAACGCCGGACCCGTCTCTCAACGTGCTGACCAATGGCTGGCTCTTGTACCAGACTCTGGCCTGCCGTCTTTGGGCACGGAGCGGATACTACCAGCCGGGGGGTGCCTTCGGTTTCCGCGACCAATTGCAGGACGGGATGGCGCTCGTCCACGCCGCGCCACACCTTTTGCGCGAGCATTTACTCCGCTGCGCCGCCCGTCAGTTCCCGGAGGGAGATGTCCAGCATTGGTGGCATCCCCCCTCGGGCCGGGGCGTGCGGACCCACTGTTCTGATGATTACCTATGGTTGCCGCTGGCGACATGTCGCTACGTTCTCAGCACAGGGGACACCGGAGTGTTGGATGATCCCATCCACTTTATCGAAGGCCGCCCGGTCAACACGGAGGAGGACTCGTATTACGATCTACCGAGCCGGTCGGATGAGGTCGCCACTCTCTACGAGCACTGTCGGCGAGCCATCCTGAGGGGGCTCAGATTTGGGGAGCACGGCCTGCCGCTCATCGGCTCTGGAGATTGGAACGACAGCATGAATATTGTGGGCGAACACGGCAAGGGCGAAAGCGTTTGGTTGGGGTTTTTCCTCTACGAAGTGCTCATGCAGTTCACGGAGGTTGCCCGTATCCGGGGTGATCTATCTTTCGTCGAACTTTGCCAGAGGGAGGCGGCTCAAGTGCGCCGGAATATCGAGCAGAATGGCTGGGATGGCGAGTGGTACCGCCGGGCTTACTTCGACGACGGCTCGCCCCTGGGGTCGGCGAGTAATCCCGAATGTCAGATTGATTCGATTGCCCAGAGCTGGTCAGTTCTATCCGGAGCGGGCGATGCCGAGCGTTCGCGCATGGCCATGGAAGCGGTGGATCAGCGCCTCGTTCGCCGGGACGATGAGTTGATCCAACTTTTGGACCCCCCGTTCGACAAGTCGACTTTGAATCCCGGCTATATCAAAGGGTACGTCCCGGGCGTCAGAGAAAATGGCGGTCAATATACTCAGGGGGCGGTCTGGGCGGCGATGGCCTTCGCTGCCCTTAACGACAGTCGGCGCGCCTGGGAACTGTTGGCCATGATCAACCCGGTGAACCATGCGAGATCTCCGGAGAAGATTGCGACCTACAAAGTAGAACCGTACGTCGCCTCGGCCGACGTCTATGCACTTTCGCCGCACACGGGCCGCGGGGGATGGACGTGGTACACGGCCTCGGCCGGTTGGATGTACCGGCTGATCGTGGAAGCGCTCCTGGGGCTGAGGCTGGAAGTGGACAAACTGCGTTTTGCCCCCTGCCTCCCGGCGGATTGGCCGGCATTCAAGGTGCACTACCGGTATCGCGAGACGGTCTACCATATCGTTGTTCTGCAAACGCGTGCCGGAAATGGCGAGATGAGCGTGACCGTGGATGGCGCCGAGCGACCCGACCAGGCGATTCCCCTTGTGGACGACCACCAGGAACACTCGGTTGAGGTGAGAGTACCCGCTGCACACAACAGCTAGGAAATTTCTTTTTTTCGGTATCAAACTCCCCGAAAATAAAATTTATTTGTTCTCCTGCTTCTCACTGCCTTTTGTACAAAAGTAAAAATTCTTTAGTTTCATTTTGCTCTTCACAGGGCAGGCTCCGCAGATACATCCCTTCTCTTTGATGATGCACTTGCTCTTGCCCATGATCAGGCAAAAAGCTTTTTCATGAGTTGCACCTTGCTTGCTGCAATCAACATAGCTAGGACAGCCTTCACAAATACACAATTTAATGATTTCTGTTTTTTTTATATCAGGTTTTGTTGGCATTTCTTTTATTATTATTCTCCCTCCTAATCTGAGTCATAGTCATATTTCCAGTCAGTTCGTTTCGTATTTTTCACCAGCTTTGCAGCATGCATAACATTCTCGGCGATCAATTTCGTTGAGCCTTCATAACATTCTCCCAGGACTATTTTCTTGTCTGCAAAGGTTGAGTTGCATACAGATGACATGGCATACATGTTGCTGAATGGCGGGAATAACATGCCAAAATGATTGAAGGTCATGAATAAGTTTGAGATGACCATTGAAGCGCCTTCTTCATGGCCTGTGACGATGACTCCCGCAACCTTGCCGATGAATCTCCTCAGCATACCGCTCCCAGGCACACTATTGTCTGCAGTGAGCTCAACGAACTTCATATGCTTGATATTAAGCTCCTTATCCTTTGGAACCTTTGGGTTGGCTGGCTTCAGGCTTCCATCCAGACTTATGCACCTGTCCATAAAAGCTTTCAGTGGTGTTGAAACGTTAAAATTATTCACCGGTGTTGCAAGGATCAAACAATCTGCTCCCAGAATCTTGTCATATAGAATGTTGCTCATGTCATCTGCTTTGGGTGTGCCCTTAGGGTAGCAGGAGCAGTAAAAGTGGCATTGCGTGTTGGTTGTCGAGTAGCACGCCTTGCAATGTTCTATCCGAAACTCCCTGAGTTTGATGAGCTCTGTTTCTGCTCCGAGTTTTTTGCAGTGCTCAAGACAGACTTTGAGAAGCTCTTCAGAATTTGATTCTTCCTGGGCCATGTCATACTTGTCCCTTGCAGAGCCAGATATGCCGAGAACCTTAATTTTCTTAGTCTTGCTCTTCTTCTTGTCCATCGACTCGGCTTCTTTGATTGTTTCCCTCTGGATTTGCTTAAAGCGTCCTAATTTTTTAGCATCTACTTTAAGAATCTTCATCAGTTCCTGGTCAGACAACTTCTTGCTTGCCATTTTATTCATACTCCCCTCCCTCCTCGACCGCCGGCAAAATCCGGCTCGAAAAGACTAACAACAATGACTCACAAAATAATTTTCTAACATACGAAGCGATGATGACCGCTAGTATTTTTCTCACGACGAACTCTCCTTGCGGCAGAGAATACCGATATTCCTATGCATTATAGAGGGTCTGGCCCTGGCCTACCAGGGGCGGGGACCGAAGGGACGACGAGACCCGATCTCTCGACCTAGGACGCGGACTTCTCTAAATACTCCTTCAAGGCGACCGCGTTGTTGTATTTCGTTTCCTTGGCCCCGTAGACGAGCGTCACCGTCCCGCGCTTGGCCTCCGCGAGAAGACCGACGACCTCCTTCCGACCCTTCAATTCCCTAAAGTCACGCCGCTTGAATTCGCCCCATTTGTCAGGTTCGTGCCCGAACCATTTTCTCAGGCCGGTCGTGGGCGAGACCTCCTTCGTCCAGAGGTCGATCTTGGCCTTGTCCTTGGTCAGACCGCGCGGCCAGAGCCTGTCCACCAGCACCCGAAGCCCGTCGCCGGCTTTGGGCTCATCGTACGCCCTCTTGATCTTGATCATGGCGCCGTCTCCTCAACCGATGTCCAGAGTCCCGATCTCGGGGATGCGTTCGAGAACTTCCGATCCATGGGGCGCCATGGATTCCAGGTCCGCTGTCAGGTCCTTTCCGGCCTGATGCAGCCCTTGATGATCGCCGTTCGCCCAGAGGGAGCTCTTGGTGACGTCGTAGACCCTTCCTTTGTAGGCGACGAAGGCGGGCGCCCCGTTCTCCCCGTTGTTCTTAGCCAGGTCATCTTTGCCGAAAGTTCTCATCAGATGAGTTTCTCCCCTTCATTGAAGACGTGAATGCAGGTCACCGGACAGCTTTCGGCGGCCGCGATGTTGCATTTCACGTCGTTCATTTCCAGCTCTTCGTTCTCGCCGACCCCGGTCGAGTCGATGAGATGAGAGAGTCCGTCGCCGGCCATCTCCCAAAATTCGGGACAGATGGCGACGCAATTCTCGCAGGCGATGCACAGGGGTCTTTCGATCTCGACCTTGTAACTCATTGCAAGGCCATAGAGAAGCATCCGGCATGCGCGGCGCCGAGAAGCTCCTCGGGATTCGTCCCCGGCCCCTGCTCGAACCGGGAGGCGAACGAGTACGGGCCCTCGTAGGCCCCCCGGCCCACTTTCATGCGGCCCCGTCCGTCCTTGAGCGAGCCTTCCC
>Ga0187886_1000622_pt1 | contig 40124 bp, 36 predicted proteins | sample June2016WEW_20_1_FD_133001 | JGI IMG/M metagenome (GOLD analysis project Ga0187886, IMG submission 133001) | Peatland microbial communities from SPRUCE experiment site at the Marcell Experimental Forest, Minnesota, USA - June2016WEW_20_150 | ecosystem: Environmental > Terrestrial > Soil >...
CCTGCATAACATCTCCTTGGGCGCACTTGGTCGCTTGTCCAGTGCCCGGCCCGACTCGTTGAACGTCCACTATGACACAGGGAGTTTCAGTCATAAATCCCCAGCCTATTGTCTCCTGCATCAAGCTGAAACCCGGCCCTGAAGTAGCGGTCATGGCCTTCTTTCCTGCCCAACTCGCCCCCATAACCGCACCTATGGAGGCCAACTCGTCTTCCATCTGCATGAAAATTCCATCAACCTTGGGCAAACGTTCCGAAAGACCTTCAGGTATCTCATTGGCAGGCGATATCGGGTAACCGGCGAAGAATCGGCATCCAGCGATTATTGCCGCTTCAACGCAAGCCTCATTTCCAGACCAAAAGTAGGTTTTTGGGTTGTTTGTTCTCATCTGTGTCCCTTTTTTGTTTCTTGATTCATATTTCATTGAAGCAGGCGTGGATATATCATTATTGAAATGGGTGAGGGCAATATCATGATTGGTTTTGTGCTTTTTTCAATTGTCCAGAGTGAAAAAGTATGGGTGTTGTTTTCTAGGAGCCTTTCGACATGCCAAGAATGCAGGGCCTCTGTATTCGTTGTTTGGCCGAAAACTAAGCGCGGACTTTGTTAAAGCCTGTGGAACTTCAGCTTCAATAGCTCAGTTGGAATTTGAGCCCTTGTGTTTGAGTGCTCAAGTCGTGATTTCTTTGAGTGTCAAAACATTGTTGTGGCATGTTGGCTGCGATGTTGGGTTTCGAGTCCTTGTGTTTGAGTGCTCAATTCGTGATTTTTTTTAGACTCAAACGAATGCATGACTCATGCAATAGTGAGAGTAGTTTGTCGTTTCCTTTGTGCTTGTTCTGTTGCCGTGGCGCGTGCATCAGACTTTGGAGGCACGCGCTAGAAAGAGCCGAGTAGCATGGCTTCGTTTAAGATGTACATAGCAGCTTTTTTAAAGACCTAGGAAGCATTAGGAGTAAGGTAATGAACTATGAATGCCGAGCACAACTGGGCGTCTGAGAGACTTAAAGCAATTCTTTCCTTGAGCTCTTTGGAAGCTTCGAAAATGCGCGAGCTGGCGCTGAAAACAAAAGATGTCATCAAACTCACGTCGGGGGAACCAGATTTTTTGACGCCTGATCATATAAGAGAGGCAGCGAAAAGAGCTTTGGATGAAGGGAATACTTTCTACACGCCAACTGGCGGGATTCCAGAGTTCAGAGAGGCCGTAGCAGAAAAGATCCAAAGGGAACAGGATGTAGACCTAAGATCTTCTGAGGTAATTGCAACGCCTGGAGCAATACAGGGTATTTTTCTTGCAATCATGGGTGTGATTAATCCAGGAGACGAGGTGCTTATACCCGATCCCTGCTATGTTGGGTATCCGGTTTGTATTCGATTTGCAGGCGGGATTCCAGTTCCGATACCTCTTAAAGAAGAGGAAGGTTTTCGACTTGAACCATCCGAGATTGAAAAAAGAATTACCAAGGCATCCAAAATGATTATCCTTAACTCGCCGAGCAATCCCACTGGGATGGTGATTGATCGAAAAGACATCGTCGCAATAGCTGATATAACCAAGAAAAAAAACTTGATAGCATTGACTGATGAAGCATATGAAAAAATCGTCTATGATGGTGTAAGGCATTCAAGCATTTTGTCTGTTCCCGACATGAAAGAGCGCACAATTCTGATTGGAAGTTTTTCGAAAACTTACGCGATGACTGGCTGGAGAATCGGCTATCTAGCTGCCAAGAAGAGTCTCGTTGACGACCTCTTGCAGATTCAGAGTTCCATCGTTTTGTGTACAAACGCTGTTGTTCAAAAGGCTGCTGTTGCAGCACTTAGGGGACCCCAAGGCTGTGTAAGTGAGATGGTCAAAGAATTCGACAAGCGCCGACGTTTCATCGTTGGGAGGATAAATTCAATCGATGGTCTCTCATGTCAATTGCCTAAAGGAGCATTTTTCGTTTTTCCAAACGTTAAAGCATTTGGATTGGATTCGCTCAAGATGACTCAATTCCTGATTGAGAAGGCGAAAGTCGCTGTCTATCCCGGAATCGCGTACGGCAATCTTGGCGAAGGCCATATTAGACTAACCTATGCCGCTTCCATCAAACAGATAGAAATTGCGCTTCAGAGAATAGAGGGCAGTCTGGAAAAGCTGAGATAGACTATTTCTGTTCAAGGACGAGCTCAATGTTTTGTCCTGAGGCATTAACGTCCTCGAGCTTTCTTCTATTGAAAATGCAGTCATGGAAGTAGTGTGAGAACAGGGAAGTTTGTCTGATTCCGATCGCTTGCCATCCGATCACAGCGTCTGTATCCTCGTTCACAATTACTCTCATCAAATTCTTTGACACCAGTTGAGGAAATAGCAAGAGTTCCGGTTTTTTTATCCTCACTTTGAATGCTTTAGCTTTTATGTTGTGATTCTTCGCTTCTTCCGTGCTTAAGCCAATGCTTATTATCTCTGTGTCGAATATTCTGTTGTACTGCCTTCTTATGATCCCTTCGTATATTTTCTCAACGCCCACAGCGTTGGCTCCTGCAATTTTTGCGGTTAGTGCTGCAATACTGCCCAGTGGGCGGTATACACTCTTGCCACTGACGAAGTCGATGCTTTCTGAACAATCACCAGTTGCGTAAACACCATTTAGGTTGGTCTGCATGCTCTTGTCGGTTCTGATGGCGCCATTTCGAGCAGTGACCAAACCCATGGATTGAGCTAGTTTTGTATCAGGTTCAACTCCAGTTGCGAATATAACGACGTCTGATTTGAGTGCCTTTTCGTCTATGACCACTCGTTCTACCTTTCGGTTTCCTTCGATTCTTTCTAGCGTAACTCCGTTCAATATTTTGACGCCGTGCATCTGTGCACGGTCAACTAATGCCTGAGAAAGATCTTGTTCCAAGATGCCTCTCAGGATTCTTGAACGAACTATGAGCGTCACGCTCAGTCTTCTGCGTGCTAAGGCTTCTGCAGTGTCGAGTCCGACGAAACCTGCGCCTACCACGTGAGCTGTCATCCCACTTGATATGAACTTTGAAGCAGCAAGGGCTTCTTGGAACTTTCGGACAGTGAAGACTCCAGTAAGCCCCCCTCCTTCAGTTCTAGGTACCAGTGGTATCGCACCAGTTGCAATTACCAGTTTTTCATAATTAAAGGGAGAAGCACTACCTGATTGTTTTTGTCCTATCTTCTTCATGTAGACTGTGTGAGCAGGGTGTTCAATTTCGGAGATCTCGTGTCCTGAAAGAAGCTGAATACCTGAGCTCTTCAAGGTTTCAGGAGAGAAAATTCCTATTCTGTCAACATCGTTCACTGCGCCAGAGATCACGGCAGTAAGAGAGGGTCTCGAATACGTGATTATTTCATCAGTGACTAGTGCGACTGATTTTCTTGGCTGTAGCTTTTTTGCCTCAAGAGATGCTTGAATTCCTGCCACTCCGCCGCCGATTACTATTAGGTCAAAATGTGAAGTTGGCAACAAGCTCACTTCGCGAAGTATTGAAGAGTCTCGTTAAAAAGACTTGCTTTTTGTCGAAAGAAAGATAAGTCACGGAAATACCCTAAAAGCATGCGTCTTAGGTGCATGGTCATATGAGGGAGAATTCCCAAAAATTCTTGATTGTAGACCCTGATGTTTGTACTGGTTGCAGGATATGTGAACTACGCTGCTCGCTTCATCATCGGAGAGAATCAAACCCTTCTAGAGCCTTGCTTCATGTTGTTCGGCTGGAATCTCAAGGATTGTTTATCCCTGCAGTGTGCAAGCAATGTACTGAGGCTTTTTGCATGTACGCATGTCCAACTGGTGCAATATACAGAGACAGCTCCACTGATGCCGTTCTGGTTGATTCTGCGAAGTGTGTTGGATGTCGTTCTTGTATTGTTGCATGTCCTTGGGGGCTCGTGTGGATGAACCCTGAAGGCAGAATTGACAAGTGTGACCTTTGCGGAGGAGACCCTCAATGCGCCCAATGGTGTCCAACTGAAGCAATCAGATATGTACGCACGGACAAACAGCACCTGAAAAAAATGAGAAGAGCCGCAATAAAAGATGCGCATGCGGTGAAGGATAAGGAAGCGATACTTCAGAAGATCTACTACAGTGGCCGCGACCGGATTCTGTCTGACGCGAAAAAGGAGTGATGCCTCTGTACGGTTATGCAGGAACTATTCTAAGAATCAATCTTTCAAACGACAAGATCGTAAAAGAACCTTTGAACATGGATTTTGCAAGAAAGTACATTGGCGGGTCAGGTTTCAACGCCAGAGTCTTGTATGATCATGTTGGACCGAATGTAGACCCCTTTAGCCCGGACAATCTCCTTATGGTCGGGATCGGTGCACTCTCTGGAACACTGGCGCCGTGTTGCTCAAGGGTCACCTTCACAGCTAGGTCGCCTTTGACCGGAATCTTCGGAGATGCAAATTCTGGTGGAGATTTTGGTCCTACAGTGAAATTCGCTGGTTATGATCAAATAGTAGTAGAAGGAAAGGCAAAGAAGCCCGTATACGTTTGGATTGACGATGACAATGTCGAGATTAAAAACGGTGAGCATCTGTGGGGAAAAGATACGTGGGAAACTGACCAAATAATCAAAGATGAACTTGGAGATGAAGAGATTAGAACCGCAATCACAGGACCCGCTGGAGAAAACAAGGTTCTGATGGCCAGCGTAATTGTCCAAAGATACAGAGCTGCTGCAAGAACCGGTCTAGGAGCGGTTATGGGATCAAAGAACTTGAAAGCAATCGCGGTTAGGGGAACGAGAGCAGTTCAAATTGCAAGAGTAGACGAGTTCGAAAACTTCGTGAACGAATCCGTCTTGTCTATAATGGGTCACCACTCATACAAGCGTTTCGCAACTTATGGAACTCTGGACCAAATAGCTTCGTACAACGATATGGGACTTGCACGTGTAAAGAATGGAACCGAGCATTATCTGGAAAATCTTGAAGACATAACCTCAGAAACTCTTGAAAAGAAGTACAAAGTCAGAAGTATGGCCTGCTTCGCATGTCCGATACATTGCACACACTTCCATTCCATAGAAGAAGGCAAGTTCGCAGGAACGATGGGAGGCAAGCCTGAGCTTACAGCGGCAGAAGCCTTCGGGACAAATGTTGGCAACAACGACCTAGCAGCCATATGTTACCTTCAAGATTTGTCGAACAAACTAGCAATCGACATCCATGAGCTTGGAGACGTAATCGGCATGTCGATGGAATGGTACGAAAAAGGAATCATAACAAAAGAACAAACAGGCGGAATAGAATTAACATGGGGCAATGTCGAAGCAATGACCCAAATCATGGACAAGATCGCCCATGTCGAAGGTTTTGGCAAGATTCTTGCAAAAGGGGTCAAAGGTGCCTGTGAGGCGATGAACCTGAAGTTTCCCAGACCAGGGCACATAAAAGGTCTCGGAATGACATACAAAGATCTCAGAGGCGGTAAGAGCTGGGCTCTGGCATATGCCGTCAACCCCAGAGGAGCTGATCATCTCAAGGGATATCCTGTATTCGAGGTAGTGGGAGATCGAGAGACGGCCAAGAAATTCTTCGGGAGCGAAAACATAGTTTTCCCATATTCGGACGATCCTGCGAAAGGACCGATGGTAAAGTGGCACGAGGATTTCATACAAGTATTGGCGTCCACTGGATTATGTATACTCGAGTGTTTGTTCCTGTTTCAAAGCGTCAGCGCAAAAATGATTGCGGGAATGATGTCTGCCGCAACTGGTTGGGGCATGTCAGAACAGGAACTGCAGAGAGGCGGCGAGAGAATCTATCACCTGATGAAATGCTACAACATGAGGCTTGGCGTGACAAGTAAAGATGATACAATACCTGAGTATTTCCTGAAAGAACCCGTTTCCGATGGCCCCGCTAAAGGTCAGGTGGTTCGACTGGACGTCATGAAGAGGGCTTACTACAAGGCAAGAGGATGGGACGTCAAAAAAGGCATCCCCTCTCGAGAGAAACTGGAAGAACTGGATCTTAAGGATGTTGCAGACGACTTGGAAAAACACGGAGTATTACCCAAGTCTTACACAAAAAATGCGAAAACGTGAGACGAAATGTCGCATGTATATGGACAGTTTGGTGTCGATTGGGAAGAACGCGTAGACTTTCAAAAACTAAGGAAAGGGCGCCTCGCAAGACTCAAGGAACAGATGAAAGAACAAGAAATCGACGCTATTCTTGCGTTCCGACCCGAAAACATTCGATACACCACGTCATATAGGCCATTGTGGTGGACAACCGGAATGGCAGTCACAAGGAACGCCGCAATTGTCTCAAGAGATCAGGATCCGATTCTATACGTGGCAAGCGGCGACTGGGCGCGCGCTACAGCAACGATGCCGTGGCTCAAGAAAGAAGATATCCGACCCCTTGCAGTCTTGGAGGACTTGGAAGTTTTCAAAACAGCAGTAAACGGGTTCAAGAAGGAATTGACCAGCATGGGTGCTGCTGATGGCAGAATAGGGATAGACGCCACACGGTTCGGACTGACTCAACGACTGCAACAGGCATTGCCGAACGCAACTTTCGTCGATGGAGACGAAGTTTTCGTAAAAGCAAGGGTTTTAAAGACAGCAGAGGAGAGAGAACTGATGCGGGTATCTTCCGCTATCGCATCCTTTGCCCTGGAAGGCACCATAAGTCTAATTCAATCTGGAAAGAGAGAATGTGAACTGCTCGGCGAAGCAATGCGAATTCTCTACTCCTTTGGAATGGAAGTTCCTCAATGCAACTTGATCATTGCCTCTGGGAATCACACGATGCCGCTCTACAGGTTTGCGTCCGACAAGCCGATAAGAAGAGGAGAATTAGTGTTCTTGGATCTTGGAGGGTGCTTCAATGGATACTTTTCAGACCAGACGCGTACCGTCATTCATGGAAATCCAACTGAAAAACAAAAAGAAATCTACAGAACCGTATACGACTCAATACAAACCATCATCAAAGTAATGAAGCCAGGAGCGCTCAACACGGACGTCAACAAAGCCGCGAGAGACGTCATGAAGGAGCATGGGTTCGAAAAAGAAGCTTACTTCGGTGTGCTTGGTCACAGTATAGGCGTGGCTGGCTTAGAAGCCCCGTTCATCGGGGAACGTGTATTAACCGGTGACCAGAAGTTCGTGAAGTTCAAGCTAGAGCCGGGGATGATATTCTCAATGGAGCCTACTGTCGCGGTCCACGGCGTTGGAGGTGTGAGATTGGAGGACACAATCATGATAACCGAAAGGGGAAATGAGGTTCTTTCCACAGCGCCATACGATGAGAAACTCCTTGAGATGAGAAGATGAAGGAGATCAGAATTCATGGAAGAGGAGGCCAAGGAGCCGCGACCGCAGGGGAGATTCTTGCCCTAGCCGCATTCTATGAAGGAAAATATGCACAGTCCTTTCCTTACTTTGGACCAGAAAGGCGCGGGGCTCCAGTCGTTGCATTCACAAGAATCGATGATGTGCCAATACGCGTCAGGACTGAGATCCACCATCCAAGCTGTGTTGTCGTTCTCGACCCCAAGCTTGTAAGGACGGTTAATGTTGTGGAAGGTCTAGTGGAGGGCGGCATAGTAGTTCTCAATTCGGTGATGAAGCCGTCCGAAATAACAATTCAAGGTAAGCCGTCCAAGATAGCTGCAGTCGATGCTACGGGCATTGCTTTGAAGACAATTGGCAACCCAATCACGAACATGGCAATGCTAGGAGCTTTTTCGGTTGCTACTGGTTGGGTCGGAATTAAAGCAGTCCGCAAAGCGATAACAAACCGATTCTCTAAGGATGCCGCTGAGAAGAACGTCAAGGCAGCTGAGATTGCTTACGAAAAGACTACCGCTTTGGAATTGAAGGTGAATTAGATGAAGAAGCTTCCACTTGTTCCTATTGGAACCGAAACAGAGAGCGCAGAAACCGGCAGTTGGAGAACGTTCAAGCCAGTCGTGAAGAACGAGGCTTGCAAGAAGTGTGGTCTCTGTGTAATGTTTTGTCCGGATGGAGTAATCTTCAGGACAAAAGATGGCGTCGAAATTGACTATGTATTCTGTAAGGGCTGTGGAGTATGTGCGAAAGAATGTCCGACTGAGGCCATCGAAATGGTCTTGGAAGAAGAGTAAACAAGAGGTTAGCTTATGCCTAAAAAGGATTTAATGTCTGGAAACTTGGCTGCAGCACATGGAGCAAAACTCTCTAGACCAAAAGTAATAGCTGCATATCCGATCAGTCCATCAACGGCAATTGTAGAACATCTTGCGAACTTTATCAACCGTGGAGAACTCAAAGCCGAATATATTCCTGTTGAATCGGAACACAGCGCTATGGGCGTCTGCATTGGTGCCTCTTTGAGCGGAGTCAGAGTCTTCACCGCGACAGCCTCTCAAGGTCTCGCCTACATGCATGAATTTGTCTACCACGCTCATGGATATCACTTGCCCATTGTAATGGCCATTGCAAACCGAACTTTGTCAACGCCTTGGGCCACAACGTGCGACTATTCTGACACGATGGCGGAGAGCACTTCCGGTTGGTTGCAACTGTTCGCAGAAAATGCGCAAGAAGTCTTGGATACGATAATTCAGGCGTACAAGATCGCTGAGGACAAGAGAGTCCTATTGCCAGCAATGGTCTGCATGGACGGCTTCCTCGTTTCTCACACGGCTGAGAACGTTGAAATTCCAGATCAAGAAGTCGTTGACAATTTCCTGCCTTCTTATGCCCCTGAACACTTCATACTTGACCCTGACAACAGAATGGCCGCTATCGTTCCACCTCGACCTTGGGTCATTTCATTTGAGCATCAGACAGATGACTGCATGGACAATGCCAAGAACGTGATGAAAGAAGTCGGCAGCGAATACGGGAAAATATTCGGGAGAGAATACGGTTTGATAGATAAGTACAGATGTAACGATGCAGAACTTTTGCTAATGACAATGGGGTCTATGACCGGTACAGCCAGAGTTGCCGTAGATGAGCTGCGAAAAGAAGGGTTCCAAGCGGGTTTGGTTAGGCTCAGATCATATAGACCCTTTCCAGACGAAGAACTGAGAGAAGCATGTAAGGATGTGAAAGCCGTTGTTGTTGTTGATCGTGACGTGACTCACGGTATCGGCGGACGCGGTGGAGCAGTCTTCACAGAACTCAAGTCAGCCTTGTACAATCTTGACAACAAACCTTGTTTAACAAACTTCATCGCAGGACTAGCCGGCCGAGAGATAACGATTGAGCACTTCAAATTCATGGCCAATAAAACGCTTGAAAGTGTGAAGAAGGGAACAGGAGAATCTGTAGAATGGCTCGACGAGGTTCAAATACCCGTTACCAAGTCAGCACCACTTGAGAAGTATGCGGACCGTATAGTTCTCCCTGGAGTTCGAGCGTGTGCAGGTTGTGGCATGTTGCTGACCGCTCGCCACGTATTCCAGACCTTAGGCAAGAATACAGTGTTCACATTCATTCCAGGCTGTGCAGGTGTCACGATGCAAAGTGCCTTGGCTCTTAAACCATTGGTAAAGCTGCCTTTTGCTGAAGTCGTCTTCGCAGGCACAGCAGCAGTGGCTACAGGTCTGAGAGCGGGGCTGAAGATCCGTGGCAAATCACACGTAAATGTAGTCGGCCTCGCTGGTGATGGGGGAACAGTGGACATTGGCTTGCAGGCTCTTTCAGCTGCGGCTGAGCGAGGCGAGTCGATAATCTACATCTGCTACGACAACGAGGCTTACATGAACACGGGGATTCAAAAGAGTGGAAGCACTCCATTTGGCGCTTGGACGACGACTACTCCATATGGAGCAAGAAGGAAAAGGAAGACGTTCAGAAAAGACATGGCCGCCCTTATGGCCATGCACAGAATCCCATATGTGGCAACAGCGTCAATAGCTTACATTCCGGATCTCAACAGAAAAGTTAGCAAGGCTGCGAAAATAGTTGCGGAAGACAAGGGTCTTGCGTACTTGCACATACATGCCCCGTGCCCGACCGGCTGGAGGTTCGCAACATCGGAAACAGTGAGAGTGGCTAGGCTTGCTGTTCAGAGCGGTACGTGGATTCTCTATGAAGTCGAAGAAGGCAAAATGAAGCTCAGCCTGAAACCAGAAAAAAGAATACCAGTGCGTGAATATCTAAAGGCCCAAGGGAGATTCGATAGCTTATCAGACCAAGAAATCCAAGAGATCCAGCAAGAAGTGGACCAAACTTGGAGTTCACTCTCCTTTGGTCAAAGACTTCCTACAACTCAGACAATTAACCCAGAAAACTTATCATAGGAACATCCGACTTTTTGCAAGTTTTCATCGCAAACCCCATTCTTTTCAGAGCAAGCACGCAATCCACCTTCAGAGACTTATCCAATCTTGTAACTCGCTGATCAAAGCTTATTAACCCCAGTTTTCAAAGGGTTTTTGAAATAATGGTGATACATTTGGAAGAAAAGTGGTGGGTGAGCCCATTTAACTCCATTGATGAAGTTAGACGCGGAATGAATTTGCCCGAGAAAGTGGGTTTTTATGATGTGACTTTGAGAGACGGAGAACAAACCCCTGGAGTCGTTTTCAAAAAGGAAGAAAAAGTGAAAATAGCGAAGGCATTGGACGGACTCGGTGTACAGAGGATCGAGGCAGGGATGCCTGTTGTCTCTCCAGAAGACAAGGCTGCTGTTAAAGCCATAGCGAATCTAGGATTGAGCGCTGAAGTCTGGGGTTTCTGTAGATGCATCAAAACAGACGTCGATGCCTGTCTAGAGGCAGATGTCGATGCTGTAGTATGTGAAATCGCGACCAGTGAGCTGAAATTCAAGGCTTACGGCATGGACAGAGAAAAAGCCTTGACGCGCGCTGTAGAGACCTTAAAGTACGCTAAAGACCATGGTCTTCACACAGCATTCTTTTCTGTCGATATGACAAGAGCTGATCTGGATTTTCTAAAGACAATCAATACCGCGGCGGTGAACGAAGGAAAAGCTGATGAGCTCATAGTTGTGGATACGCTTGGAGTAGCCCTTCCAGAGGCAATGTACTACTTGACCAAGAAATTCAAAGAATGGTTCAAGGTTCCGATTCATATTCACTGCCACAACGATTTTGGGCTTAGCACAGCGTGTGAACTTGCAGCTATAAAAGCAGGCGCTGAATGGGCGCACGTGACAATAAATGGTCTAGGTGAGAAAGCTGGTAACACAGACCTCAGCGAACTAGCGCTGTCACTATATCTTCTGTACGGAATTGACGTTGGATTGAAGTATGATAAGCTGGTTCAGACTTCGAAGCTTGTCGAACGATTATCAGGAGTTAGAATGCCACCGTTTAAGCCCGTCGTGGGCGAGAACGTGTTCAAGAGAGAATCTGGCGTCACTGTAATGCAATTGATAAGCTATCCACCAGCTGTTGAAAGCTTTGTTCCTGAACTCGTTGGCGGCAAAAGGGAAATAGTCCTGGGAAAGAAGAGCGGAAGACACTCCATTGAATGGAAACTGAAGAATCTCGGAATAACCGTGCCTGAAGAACAGATTGAACCAATACTAGGCAAAGTGAAAGCTTTAGGAGAAAGCAAAAAGGGACTAGTTTCCGACGAAGAATTCAAATCTATCGTCAACCAACTACGCGGGAAGTAACCTTCACAAATCTACTCTCTTCTTTTTAATGTTGGGAGAACGAAAAATGAAGATATTACTAACTGAGCCCCTGATCGAACTAGTGGACAATGCTGGTCTTGACATCCTAAGAAAAATGGGCACAATCAATGTAGCATCAGGTACATCTGAAGACAATCTCATCAAAGAGGCAAAAGACACAGACGCCATAGTTGTGCGCATGGCAAAGATCACAGGAAGAATCATCGAGAGCGCCGACAAGCTGAAAGTGATAGCAAGAACTGGGGTAGGCGTGGATAACATAGACGTTGTGGCGGCAACTGGGAAGAAGATAATGGTCGTCAATCTGCCCGTTATGAACACCGATTCAGTGGCAGAACACGTTCTCTGCTTGATCCTTGCGATGGCAAAGAACCTTTTGGAATTCGACAGAGAAGTCAGGAAAGGAAACTGGGGCATAAGAGACAAGCTTCTTCCCAAAAACATAGACTTGGCTGGGAAGACACTTGGTATAGTGGGCTTAGGAACGATAGGCATGGCTGTTGCTCGGAAGGCAAAAGGCCTCAACATGCGCATCGTGTACCAGAGTCGAAGAAGAAAGGCTGATGCAGAAAAGGAGCTTGGAATTGAGTACACTGATCTTCAAACTCTGCTAAAGGAAGCAGATTTCATAACGGTGCATGTTGCTCTTGCAAAAGAGACAGAGCGCATGTTCGGTGAAGAAGAATTCAAAGCGATGAAGAAAACCGCATACTTCATTAACACATCTCGTGGTGGAGTAGTGGATCAAAGAGCTTTATATGCAGCATTAGAAGGCAGAAGAATAGCCGGCGCAGCCTTGGATGTCTTTGAAGAAGAGCCGATTAGAGCAACTGACCCTATCCTCAAACTGCAGAATTTGGTTGTGACACCACATGTTGCAGGTCATACAAAAGACTCTAGAATCAAAATGATAGTCACCCTGGCCGAAGACGTTGTCAGAGCACTCAATGGCAAAACACCTGTCAACTTGGTCAACAAGGACGCGCTTCGCTAGAGGCGAGTCTCAGAATACCCTTTTTGTTTGCTTTTGAATTTTTGATATTGAACCAAAGCTGCAATCGCCCTTGAGGCTTTTCCTGGCGTAAGGAAAACAGGTATACCTTCGGCTTCAAGCTTTCTCAAAGTTTCAAATTCGCATTTGCTGGCGACCGATACCATAACGATTGGTTTCCCGTATTTTTTCAACCCGAGGAATTCTTCAACAGCCGCTAGTTCAACCGAAACCATGTCTGTTCTCCAGCCAAAGCCCATTGAGATCACTGAGTCTATTTTCTCGTCTTGGAGTACTATTTCAGTACATTTGACTAGGCGCGCGGGATCAAAGGGAGGTGTAAGATCGACCGGATTGTTGACCGGAGCGTAGGGAGGCAGACTGGCTTTCAGCTGGGCAATGGTGTTCTCGGAGAATACAGGGACGTACAATTCTCGCTTTATGCAGGCATCAACTGCAACAACTCCCATGCCACCGCCTGCACCTGTCACTATTCCAACATTGCTTCCTTTAGGGAGTGGTTGAGTTTCAAACGTCATAGAAACATCGAAAAGTTCGTCAACATCGTCAACTTTCACTATACCCGTCTGTCTACAGACAGTGTCGAAAATGACACTCGAGCCTGAGAGAACTCCAGTGTGCGATGATACAGCTCTGCTTCCAGCCTCTGTTTGTCCCCCTTTCATCAGTACGATAGGTTTCGTTTGTGAAGTTCTCTTAGCTACCTCAAAGAATAGCCTCCCTTTCTTTATTCCTTCAACATACATCATGACGACTCTGGTATCCTCGTCTTGGCCGACGTATTGAAGGTAATCAGCTGAGCTGAGATCGGCCTCGTTGCCGGAACTGCAAAACACGTTGAATCCTACGCCTCGTTCAGCGCCCCAGCGAAACATTGTATTTGCCCCGATAGCCCCGCTTTGGGAAATGAATGAAATGCCTCCCTTTTTCGGGGATTTTGGTGCGAATGTCATATCTACGTTTGCTGATGCGTTGAAGATTCCTTCGCAATTTGGCCCCACAAACCTTAATCCTCCTTTATGTGCTACCTCAGCCATTCTCTCCTGCAACTCTCTTACTTTTACGCCTGTTTCTGCAAAACCTGACGTGATTATCACAGCTCCTCTAACACCTTTCTTGACACATTCTTCCATGGCCTGCAGAACAGCTGACGCAGGCACAACGATTACCGCTACGTCTATCGTTTCCGGGACCTCAACAACCTTAGAGTAGGCTTGGAAGCCCATTATTTCCCTGTCGCGCGGGTTTATTGGGAATAACTTGCCGGTATATTTTCTGTTTATCAGGTTATTCAATATTCTGTTTCCGAGTTTTTTTGGTTCTGTTGAGGCACCAATCACTGCGATTGACCTTGGATTAAAAATGTAATCAAGTTCTTCTGCCAGAGCATCTTCCTGCATTTGGAATCATCTCAGAACAGATAACTAGCATCTCAAGAAGCCCCTAAAAGTCTTTCTTTGATCTCACAGTGTTTTGGGCGGATCACGTAGTATGTGAAGTACCCCGAAAAACAGTTTGAGCATCAGGTGATGCAAGAAACATATTTGCGCCTTAGCGCGCGCTACACGTCTGGTGGAGGTTCGTACCCGTAGAGTCTTGAGTGTGCCAGTCCAACCTTGCGGTGCAAATCAGCCATCATTTCAGCGAACTTCCACGAAGTCACAACAGCGTCCAGAACCGGCACCTTCAACTTTTTCGTCAGCTCCTTCATGAATTCAGACAGCAGCGTGCACCCTAGAACTATGACTTCCGCGCCGTCCTCTTCAATTGCCTTCTTGGCCTCTTTCAATATTGCCTTTTCCAGTTTCTCAGGTTCGGAGCCCATCCTTGGAACAGTGAACTCTACCGACCTGAACGAGGCAAGCTTCCTCTCAAGTCCATAGATGTACACGTTGCTCTCCATCCTGGGAATGGATTTCCGCCTGCTCACAATTATGGAAAACTTGTGCCCAAGAGTCGCGGCCACATGCATTGTAGCCTCTGCCGGGAAAATCACAGGAATTGAAACGAGTTCTCTGGCTTCCCTCAATCCCGGGTCGTAGAAACAGCCAATGACGACCGCATCGTAACCTTCCTTCTCCGCCCACCTCACCCATCCTAGAGTTTCACCGAGATTCAAATGCTCGTAGTAGTGGTATTCTAAGTGGACTGGACCCTTGCGCAGAGAAACAACCTTGGGTTTTGCATCAGTTCTCTTGACTTCATTTATCGTGTCCAGCATATGCGTGTCGAAGGCACTCGTGCCGACCGGGTTTATATATAAGATCTTTAGCAAATTGATTACCAAGCTCTTAATCTGCGAAAAAAGGTATTTAAGACTTGGGCACGCCGCTATTTTTCAAGATTCTTCTGTTTTTTGATCTCCTTCGCTAGTTGCTGGCTCAGCTCTGCGAGAAACTGCTTGAGCTGGGGTTCACGCCAGAAGTTCTGAGTATCCGCATCCACATAGGCCCTGACCCTCATTAACAAGTCGTTTCCCTTCATGTCAACGTAATCTGGGAGGAAAGACAGCATGTAGAGGGTCTGCACGAGGCGGCAGGCTCCGTAGCCGCTCTCTGGTCCTATTGCTCGCTCGGCACTTGCTATCACGAAGCAGGTTATCTCAAAAAGATAATCATCCGCCTTCTTCGTTGTCACTTTCCAACCCTCTTGAAAACAAGCTCGTCTGTTGACAAACGCTTTGTAGCTGGTGGCTTCTCATCAGGATACCCTACAGTAATGAAAAGCACGGGCTCGAGATGCGGTGGCAACTCCAACAGTTCTTTGACCGTCTCAACTACGAAACTGCCGATTGGGCAACAGCCATACTCCCTAGAGTGCGCGTACAACAGGATGTTCTGCATCGCCGCTCCAACGTCCATTAAGCTCCAGTCCGTCTTCCTTTTCTTGTTTGTACACGTCACTACGAGCGCTGGAGCCTGTTTGAGCCATCCTGGAGACACCGACTTAAGGGCCCTCAGCATGTCCTCATCGTTTATCAGCAAAAACTCCCAAGGCTGCGAGTTTCCTGCAGAAGGAGCCCAACGAGCCGCCTCGACCAGTGAAGTTAATTCTTCCATCGGAAAAGGTTTCTCCTTGTATCTCCGCACGCTTCTCCGCTGCTTGATAGCATCCATTAAAGACTCATCTTTCACAATCTAACCTCGCGTGGGGTTCTGTCTAGAAGGGCATATCGGAAATCTTATAAGCTTTTTGAACATAGCTAGTTCACGGATATTTAAGCAACCATGATGCTGTGACCAAAATGATTGACAAAGCGAAACTTGTTAAGGGTACCGTCAACATGCTCAAAGTGAACATGGTCTGAAAGACGGCGAAAAAATCGTAGTGATCACCGACAATCCTACAGCTGAAGAATGGAAAACCAAGATAAGCGCAAAGCTGGCTGAAGTCATGGAAAGGTCAATCCTTGCCAAGACGGTCAGCGAGATTGCGGCCGAAAAGTTTCCCAAAAACAGCGAAGTTCTTCACCTACCCCTCAATTGGCAAACACGGAACCTATCCAGGAAAGGAAGTTGAAGACAAAATGAAAAGTGCCGACGTGGCGGTCGCCATAACGACCTATTCATTGACTCACACTGATGCTAGAGTGAACGCTTGCAAAGCTGGAACGCGAGTTCTAAGCATGCCTATGTTTGTCGCTGAAATGTTTTATCCCAGCGGACCGATGACTTCAGACTACCGTGAGATAGACGAGGAAACGAGGAAAATCGCAGAGTGGATTACAAAAGCCAATCAAGCAAGGGTTACCTCTCCTGGAGGAACAGACATAACTTTGAGCGTTAAAGACAGAAAAGGAATAGCGCGCATGCTTGTTCCGAAATTGGCCTAAAATGGTTTTTATTCGGGTTTCATGGTTTAGGCAGGGTTTTGGGCTCAATATCTGTCCTTGATCTTCATAGGTACTTGTTTTCCTCGAACGCGGCAGAAACGTGCAAAATGGAATTATGACGATTTTTGACCATTTTAGGAACACGCATGCGCGCTAGTGCAGGCTACGTAATGAATTCTACACTGGCGATCACACGATGTTTATAGGTGAGGTTCTTGCAGCATATGCGAACAAAGGGGCTTTCAGGGATATTTATGATATGGAAATTGTCAGAATGCTTCTTGAACTAGGTGGAAACAAATTCGCAGTACTTGATCGTAAAGTCATTATGTTTCAATCATGAAATGTCTGGAAGCTCGTTTGAGGCCTTGGGTCTAGGTTTAAGCACTGTTCAACTCTGGCCGACGATTCTAAAAGAATTGTATGTTGAAGTATGAGCTTGTCGTTAAACGTCGCATTGCGATAAGTTTATTATTTGACTACTGTATTCCAATCAGTTCAGCAGGTGTTGGCTCATGACATCCATGGGTGTACTTGTAACAGGTGCTTCCGGTTTTGTCGGGTCAAATATTCTTCAGGCTCTCGTGAAAGAAGGAAAAAGCGCAGTTGGATATGATGCTGCCCCGCCTCCGCCACATCTTTTTGGCAAAGTGGAAGTAGTGAAGGGAGACATACTTGACTTGTCTAGGATTCTGCATCTAGCGAAACAACACAATATTGAGGGCGCCATTCACACAATCGCGATAATGCCTTCGACAGGCTCCGAGGATATGCCACTCCAAACGATGAAGATCAATGTAGGAGGGACGTTGACCATACTGGAAGCTGCTCGGTTGCTGAACTTCAAGAGAGTCGTCTTCTGCAGTACAGTTTCAGCTTGTGGTGATAGAGGTCTTGTCAAAGTGAAGGAAAGCGACCCGTCTGCCCTTCCTTTTCACGAAATCTATGGACTATCGAAGTTTGTGGCCGAACAACTTTGCCTCTATTACAATGAACGATTTGGAGTCGATACAGTAATCGTTAGGTTCACAAATGTCTATGGACCTGGACAAAGACCGTTTAGAAAACCATTCATCGCAGGTGCTCAACCAATAGATTGGTTCATTCATAGCGCCTTAAGTGACGGCACGATAGAGATGGAGAAAGGACGTGAAACACGCAAGGATTATACGTACATTAAAGATGTCGTTCGAGGCGTACTTCTTGCTTATGAAAAAGAGAAACCAAAATACAGGTTGTACCACGTTTCAAGCGGTAAACTTACAACCGTGGACGAAATCATCAAGGTCATCAAGCAAGTGCTTCCAAACATCAGCGTAAACATCGGACCGGGAATTGAGGAAGCCTTGCCATATTTTGACATGAGCAGAGCACAGGATGACTTGGGTTACCAGCCTCAATATGATATAGAGAAGGCCGTCCCAGATTATATAGACTGGCTTCGAAGCAGAGCCAGCAAAGGCTAGGCTCGCGTTTTCATAGAAACTATGAGTCAGGTCACCGCAGTTCGTCCAGTTAGCGCGCTCTATATTTGCTGCTAGCTTTCGATTGCATCAATTCTCATTTCTTTGCACAGCGCTCTTAGATCGTTTCTGATATCCCCCATTGCCACGATGTAATGATTGCCGGAGATATTTTGAATAAATGTATCTTTGCCTCCGACAAGTTTGATTTTGAGGTCCAAAGTCGTGTCATTTAGACATGATACTACCTTGCCTAAGGCAAAGTGCATTTTGTCCATATAGGAACCATACAATCTTAGTAAGGTCACTTCTTTTCCTTCTTGAAGTTGTGGTCTGCACATAGCTAGGGGGATTGGTTCTCCAACATGGGATGGTGATTGGCCCGTTTTTATGCTCACATCGCCGCAATCTTCGCAGAGTGAAGCAGGGCCGGCACAGTGAAGCATAGTCATCACACTTTCAGGATCAATAGTAAAGGGGTCGCTGATTAGGGACTGTTTGCCTGTAAGGTATAGGATCATTAATGCTGCCACACAAATGACAACATCTCCCTCACAACCAATTGTGTATGAGTCATCAATAAAACCTAGACACGGGTTAACTTTGAATTCTTTTATCATCTCAGAATGGCATTCAAGGCAGATCCCCTCGAGCCCGCGCGCGTTCGCAATCTTCTTCAACGCCAAGTGTTGGCGCATTGACTGGATAAGAAGTCCGCTTTCGACTTCTACTTTAATGTCCTTCGGGATATTTTCAATCGCTTTGGCAGCCTCTTCTTCCGTTGTCTCCAAAACAATTTGCTTGTAATCTGACATAGGAATTCGGACAACATCAGGCCCTATCCTGTGTCGAAGAATGTTTCTGTCGTAGTAGGATGCGGTCAGGAGAGCAAACACTCCTCCGATAGTCCCTATTCGGGCTCTCTTCAGTCTGTTGATAGTGTAACCAATTCTCGCTAGTTGTATAATTCGTTGTGTGACTTTCTTGTCAGAGGCAGCTCCGTAGACAAGCTCGGACTTAACGTCCTTTTCCATTAGAGCGCCAATCGCGCTAGCACAAGTCGGTAAGGAGTATCGAGTCGGAAGAGCCCATATCACAGTCCTGAGACCAGAATTTTCAGCAGCCAAAACTAATAAAGGAGCACTGGCTCCATGGAGCGATAGCAGAACGAGGAGATCGATTTCCTTGGCCTGCAGATCTCTGACGCTGCGGGTTATCTCTTTCTCATCGTATATAGGTTCTGTTTGAACTATGTCTGCATCAAGAGATTCTAGATTCTCTACCGCAGATCTCTCATCATCTTCGATATCTTTTGAAGTAACCTTTCCGATGGGCATTAAGAATATTCTTGGTTTTGTCATGGCTCTCAGCCTCAACCCACGTCACAGTTTTGAATAGTTACGGTCGGCAACATTTACATCTTGCGGAAGATGCTTTGGCTTTCTTTTCTTTTTCATCATGGGCCAAGCCAGTGAGATCTTAGAAAGAGCCAAAGTGAACCAGTTTAGAATTTGAAGCGGGCTGCGATGTTTCAATGAAACCCTCAAAAAATGAAAAGGTGGGTTATGGTCTTTGGTTATACATTGGCATTGGAAAGACCGGTGTGGTTGTGGCAACGTTCCAAGGATAAACTGTCCCCCATTGGCCATTGGTAGTACCATTGAAGAATTCCGTCAGCGCGCGCGGCACGGATCACCATAGGTTTTATATACGAACGCGCCGGTTGTTGCAATGAAAGGAAAAGCGCGCGAAGATCAGAAGGAGGAAACCCTTTGAAGTTCTTTGATCTCGAGCTCGCAAAGGCTTCGTACACTCTTGTCAAAGAGGAGACTTTGCTTGGCTTGAAGCCAGATGAACATCTCTTGATATGCGCAGATACGGAAACTGATAGAATGGTAGTCGAGGCAGCGGCAAGGGCAGCACATTTGCTCGGATCCAAAGTCGCGGTCATTTGGTACGCTGCACCGCCTGACATTGGAGAAAAAGCGAATGTTCCTAAACCTGTGGCGGCGGCAATGTCAAATACGGATGTAATGGTGGAATTCTCCAGAAAGTATTTGCTCTTTTCGAAGGCATGGAAAAACGCAATGGAAAATGGTGTCAGATATTTGGGGCTGTGGGGTATGGATGTGGGCATGATGGTCAGGTTAATAGGAAATGTTGACTGGGCCAAGATGATCGAATTGGGAAAAGAGCTGGTCCAAGTAAGCAAAAAAGTTGATAGCATGAAGATAACGTCATCTGCGGGAACTAACGTCGCTTTCAAGTTAGACGCGCATCGTCCCTTCATTCGCTCTGAAGTGGGTGGTGGTCTAGCAGGCGAAATCGCATGGGCACCTGTAGAGGAGACAGTAGGTGGTACGATCGTGCTTGATGGAGCTATATTTCCCCCTGAAATCGGCATCTTGCATAACCCGATTGAGCTTAAGGTTGAAAAAGGCAGAATAGTCAGCATCGCAGGTGGTGCCGAAGCAAAAAAGCTGGAGAGATGGCTTGCAAGTTGGCATGATGACAGCATGTACAACATAGCACACTTTAGCTACGGCTTCAATCCTGGTGCAAAGCTGTCTGACAAGATCTTAGAGGCCGACAGAGTCTTCGGGAGCGTGGTTGTCGGAATAGGTTACCAAAGAGAATACTACAAAGGAAAAGGAGGAGTTGCAGCTTCACATTCAGATGGCACTATGCAGAATCCAACGATATTAGTTGGTGAAGATTATCTTGAAAAGGAAGGAAAATATGTCCATCCCCGCTTGGCTCCGATAAGCAAGGCATTAGGTTTCTAGCAAACCCCCAGCCCGCGTTAAATGCTTGTTAGCGCATCTGAACTGGCTAGTTCAAGAATTCAACAGACCTTATATGCGGCACTCTGCTGTATGTTCATAAAATCTGCACCAGAAAGAAAAGGAAGAAACAATGGATCCAAGCATCATTGTCCACTGATCATTAACGGATTACTGATCGGCGGCATTTACTCGCTCGTCAGCATGGGGCTGACTTTGATCTGGAGAGTGATGGCCATAGTCAACTTTGCCCAAGGCGAGTTTTTGATGATTGCGATGTATGTTGCGTGGATAATGTTCTCTGCCCTCGGTCTCAGCCCCTATCTTTCTGTCGTGGTGTGTCCCCTAAGCCTTTTCTTGATCGGCTTAATCATCGAGAGATTCCTCATCAGTCGCGTGGTAGAACTTTCTATGGCAGCCAGAATATACGTGACGTTTGGGCTGTCCTTGTTCTTGGTGAACTTCATGCTTATGTTAATGGGAGGCGATGTTAGGAGCATACCGTCGGAAGTATCAACGATAGTGGTGTCCTCGGTTTTCGCCGACGTTCATCATTTGATTTCTTTTGTGTTTTCAATATTCACTGCTTTGGGAATGTACTTGTTCCTTAAGAGAACGAGGATTGGAAAGCCTTACGAGCAGTCAGCCAGAATAGAGTTGTGGCCAGCGTAATGGGCATCAATGTTCGCAACATGTATCTGATCGCTTTTGGAATTGGGTCGGCTCTTACTGGGATAGCTGGTTTACACATTATGGCCTACTATAGTGTAACCTCCACTGTCGGAAAAGCATTCATGCTCTCTGCCATTGCTGCAGTTGTCTTAGGAAGCATGGGAAATTTCGTTGGAGCCTTCTTTGCTGAGTTGATAATAATTGTAGCTGAAACAGTCGGTGGATACTTCATAGGTCCGGACCTAAAGCGCGCGCGCTAAGGCTGTGCGCACGCTCGACTCTCGACTCGAAAATTGAGCAGAATGAACAGAATTTCCATTGACTTACGAAAACGTTCAAAGAAACATCATCTGTGCAGATTTGAAAGGCTTAGGCGTTTCTTCGAGCCAGTTCGCCTCAAAACTGAAAGAAAAGGGCTTGCTTGTACTGACAAAGAACGAGAGCACCGTCAAAATGTTTACGGCCTAAGGATTAAAAAGATAGAATTGTGAAAGCCTTGAACATAGTTGAAAGAGTATTCGACGATATCCGAAAACAAGATTGCGAGCCGATTCACTGCTGTTTCGAAGCAACTCGGTTTATACTAACTAGGTAATATTTAATAGGCAACTGACTTCTTAGCTTATTCAAACTAGGTAGACTTCAGGGCGTAGGCTCAGAGCGTGTACAAGATTGGTAGAAAAGGAAGTCAAAGTCGGTTGCGTCCTGCCTTTGAGCGGTTCCATGTCTGAAATCGCTGAAAGGTGCAGAAGAGGACACGAAATTGCGGTTGAGATGGTTAACGAAAATGGTGGAATAAAGTCCCTCGGGAATGCAAAGGTATCATACGAATACGTGGACTGCAGTGACAAACCTGAGAACGCAGTTGTTGAATGTGAGCAACTCATAAAAAAAGAGAAGGTTCCAATTATAACAGGTTGCTACGCGAGTTCGCTCACAATACCCGCAGCGAGTGTAGCTAACGAGTACCATATTCCATTTGTTGTAAGTGATGCAACAGCAGATGAGTTGACTCAGCGCGGATTTCATTATGTTTTCAGGGCTAGCGCCACCAATACGATTTACTGTACGACGGCACTAGACTTCGCTATACAAGAACTCAAAGCGAAAACACTAGGTATAGTTTACATTGACCTTCTAATAGGTAGAATGCTTGTGACCGAGGTTGAAAAACGTGCAAAGCAGCTAAGATTGAAGACTGTCCTCAAGGCACCTTATGGTCAGGACATAAGAGACTTCAGCCCCATAATACAGCAAATGAAAGATGCAGATCCTGATATTATCGTGGCTGCATCCTATGTCGATGACGCAGTATTAATTGCACGTCAGATCCGCGAGCAGAACTACAATTTTCGCTCGTTTGTGGGTATGGGAGCAGGGCATGCAATTCCTGAATTCCTTAAGAATGCTCGAGAGGATAGCGAATATTTTGCTAGCGTAGCCTTTTGGTGTCATGACATGATGACACCAGGATCAAAAGAATTGACAGAAAGATACTTCCAAAAATACGGCGAATATCCAATCGAGCATCCTGGTTCTTGCTTTCAAGCTTCTCAAGTGTTATTGAATGGTATCGAAAAGGCAGGTTCCACAAAACCCGAAGAAATACGTGAAGCTCTTTCAAGAACTGATATGATGACTATCGCTGGTAGGGTAAAGATTGATCCGGCAACTGGACAAAACTCAATGGCTCGGTGTGTAATTGTCCAGGTTCAGGAAGGCCAATTTGTCACGGTTTGGCCTAAGGATATTGCGTCAAAGAAACCGATTTTCCCAAGACCAAAATGGGAGCAGAAATAGGTGAAAGCTGCACGTTTTTATGAACCGAACAAACCTCTACGGATAGAAGAAGTTCCTTTGCCCAAGATAAGGGAAAAATGGGCTCTAGTCAAAGTGAAGGCATGCGGTATATGCCACTCAGATCTTCACATCATCAAAGGCGCGATAAGAGTCCCGAAGACTCCATTGATTCTTGGACATGAGATTTCAGGGCGAATCGCAGATATCGGAACCGAAATCGAAGAATTTGGAAAAGGGGACAGAGTTCTAGTTTCAGGTATAATTTCTTGTGGAGAATGCTATTACTGTGCTTCAGGAAAAGACAATATCTGCCAACGTAAAGTTGAGCTGGGCATACAAATTGATGGTGGATATGCAGAATATGTCGCAGTGCCTTCTAAGAACCTGTACAAGATACCGAATTCGTTGTCCTATGGAGAAGCAGCGATACTAACCGATGCCTTAGCTACTCCGTTTCATGCTATTAAGCTCGCAAGAGTAACGTTTGGCAGCACGGTGGCCATTTTTGGAGTAGGGGGTTTGGGAATGAATGCCGTTCAGCTCTGTAGGCTAAGCGGGGCTCGAGTTGTAGCTGTAGATATTCTGGATAAGAAGCTACAGGTAGCTATGGAATTCGGTGCTGAAGAAACAGTTAATTCAGAAGTGGAGGATCCTGTTCAGAGAATACTACAGATAACAAATGGAACTGGTGCAGACATCGCATTGGAATTCGTCGGACTGCCAGCAACCTTTGAGCAAGCCATTGCAAGCGTTAGAAGAGGGGGAAGAGTTGTTTTGGCAGGCGTTGGAACACAGAAGGCGAATCTTCCAATGAGAGATATGACTGCAAAAGAGATGGAGATAATCGGAGTACAGGGATTTGTCGCACACTCGGAATATCCTGCGCTAATAGACATGATTATGCATGGGCGATTGGATGTCAAGAGGGTGATATCACAAACAGTTACTTTGGAAGAGGTCAACCAGGGACTCGATATCTTGGAGAAGCAGATCGGGAATCCCATTAGAGTTGTGCTCAAACCCTAGGCGGCCATAGGGAAATGTAGCCTTGAGCTGCGCGCGCGCCTCGACCGATATAATATCCTTTGTGATTGCATCCTTGCTGTTACTGTTATATTCATGAATGAACCTCTTTTATGTTGGTGATGAATACGAAATGAGCGTTTTAGACTTTTATCGACCTACCGCAGCGTGCTTTTTCCAAAAGAAGTTGAATTCAGTATGCACTGGCGCCCCATCCACAGTTTTTTAGCTCGTTTGAATCCAGTGGCAACAATGGAAAGCAGAGCAGATTGACTTTTCCAAAGTGGATTTAAGCTGAGATATACCGTATCTCTGAATTTGGTAGGAGTTTTCATCCTTAAGCAGAGGATCGGAATCGCCGCTAAAGGTCGGCTTAGAAAATCAAAAATCTCTTTTGGAAACTGAGGCCAAGACTGTTTGTTTGGGGTATGGAATTCTAGTCATCAGGTTCGAACTCGCCAAGAACGGGGCTGAAGCGATGAGCTTCGCTGACAACATGGTTATGCCGTGGTTTTGAAGATCACCTCTCTAGACATAGTGCACAAATCGGAAGTCGGTGGTGTAATAGTGAACCTCAAGAGCACAAAAGAAGTCGAGAATGCCTACAGAAAGATTCTGGAAAACGTCAAAAGAAAAAAAGGGGATGCAAGAATTGGGGCTTTTTAGTCGAAGAGATGGCACCTCCATCAACTTAGGTAATCGTAGGTGCCAATAAAGACTCTCAGTATGGTCCAATATTGGTGTTTGGCCTCGGAGGAATATTCGTAGAGCCTTAAGGGTGTTACACGCAGAATCGCTTCTATAGCTGTGCATGAGGCCATTGACATGATTAGCGAGGTAAAAGCATACCCCTGTAAAAGGGATACAGAAATGCTCTGGCTGCGCGCGCATCGCGGCGATAATCAAAATCATGATCAGCGTCTCAAGACTCATCATCAAACACTCACGAATAGGCGGAATTGACTTGAACCCGATACTGGCTTAAATGAGAGGAACAAAGGCAGTCGATGCGCGAATAATCTTAGAATGAGAAAAGGAAATTGAACCGAAAACCGCTAGCAAAGCTTCCAAATGCTGATAAAATATCAGGCTTGCAGGGTTACATGGTTAGTAGTTACATGGTTAGTAAGAGGAAGCCAACTAATCCTGATGTGGGGTGCTGAGAATCTCTTGTCTGGTCTATATGAGTAGCTTTCCATCTTTGATTACGGCTTTTCCATCTAGTAGCAATGTTGGCCGAGGAATTATGAAGTCTTGATGCAAGTCAGCAGGAACTTTCCCTCCTATATGGAAGCTGTTACCTATTGCCAAGTGAACTGTTCCCTTGATTTTTTCAGCCTCAAGAGTATTTTCAGGTCTTTTCGCGTTCGGATTAGTTCCAATCCCTAGTTCTGCAAGATTCCTTCTTGAAACGTAGGGTTCTTCATTCTTCTTAGGCGCCAATAAGGTTCTGAACTCGTCCCCGACTTTTCCACCGCCGATTATTTCAACCACTAGTCCATTCTTGAAGACAAAAGTCATGTCTTCCTTCAAATTGGAGAACCAATCTACTTCAACAACGAGTTTGCCTTCTCCTGTCCCTTCAATTGGGGCACAGGCAGCTTCGCCTGCCGGCAAATTGCCCCAGGCGCCTTTTTCGCGGAAGTTTCCTGCTTCCGGAATGACTTTTCTGCCTTTAACGCCAAACTTCATATTTGTTCCTCCCGGAGACGTCACCATTGCTTCTTCAGATTCCCTTACCGCAGCAGCGATTTTTTCAGTCTCTATCTCTATTTTGTCATAGTCGGGTGTCATAGGACCTCCTGGATACAGCATGTCTGCCAAGAACATCGGCATGCTTGCTATTCTGACCCCCGCCTTGGTTGCGTTTTCGCGCGTCTCAGTATGACTCAGCGAGTAGGTGGTTATTGCCAGTACGACTGACGCAGCTTTCATTCTTCCTTCAATTTCCTTCCCAAGCTCGGCTCCATGTCTTCCAATGGAGGGATAGGCGTAGAATTCTACTGAACAATCTGGGAAATTTTCGCGCGCTACCTCGCTCACAGCTTTTGCCAAAATGGATCTTTCAACAAAATCTGTGAGTTTTTCAAAGTCATACCTCGCCCATTCATCAGCAGTCGGAACATCTGTGACTATGAGTACTTTTTCAGCACTTCGCAGTCCCATGTTCACCTCCAGAATGTTCACGACCCCTTTCACTATCTTCTGTTTTTCAATCATCGGAAATCCTTTTTATTTGATAAGAGAATCAGTCATATTAACTTTTCCGGGTTCTTCGAACTAGTGCCGCGCCCGTTCGACCCGAAAAATATAAATATTCAGCTCTTTCGTAGTATAAGCTAGAATTGATATAAAAAGAGGGATATATTGAGAACAATTTCATCGAAGTCAGCTATAACAAAAATGCAAGCAATCATAATTGCGGTCATCGTGGTTGTAGCAGCGGTAGCGGCTGGATACTACGTAGCATTTCGACCGTCTTCACAGACAGGTACTTCTACCTACCTGAGGATTGGTTGGGGGGGTTACACGATTTGCGACCCTGGTGTTGGCACGGACTTCTCAAGCTCTGCAGCAGAAATCAACCTGTACGATCCGCTTGTATACCCCACTACGACAGGGGACGTAAAGCCTTGGGTGGCGGAGAACTGGACTTCCTCGCCTGATGGTTTGAGTTGGACCTTCAATATTAAACAAGGCATAAAATTCCATACTGGGCGAGAACTGACAGCTGAAGATGTAGCCTTCAGCATGAGGAGGTTGGTCACAATTGGCGAAGGCTATGGCTACATATTCTCTCCTTACTACGACAGCGCAATCGCAATTGCTAATTATACAGTACAGGTGAACCTCACAAAACCGTTTGGGCCTTTCTTAATCGCACTTGTCAGATTATTCATAGTTGACCATGAGGAAGTCATGGCACATTTAAAATTCCCTGGCTCGTATGGCGATTTTGGAGACTATGGAAGGGAATGGTTGCTGACCCATGATGCCGGCTCTGGTCCCCTAGAGGTCAAAAACATTGTGCTAGGGGGAGATTATACGTTCGAAAAGTACTCTGCTTATTGGGGAACTACGAAGAGCAATTCACCTGATATAGTGGTATACTACACCGCTAATGACCCTACATTGGAGAAGACCCAAATGTTGCAGGGGCAATTGGATATATCATTCGGCTGGTTGGATGAGGAGTGGTACGCTAGCATGGCTACGAATTCCGGCATCAACATTACTACGGTGCCTGGCGATAGTCCGCTCTACTATATGATGAACACCCAGAAACCGCCTCTTGACGACATCCACGTGAGAAAGGCCTTAGCATATGCTTTCGATTATCAAACAGTGGCAAGCACAATAATGAAAAATCGTGGGCCAGTGTCAGATGGTCCCGTGCCGAGCACATTGCCAGGCTGGACTAATGTCTTCCAATACACGCTAAATTACAGTGCGGCACGAGAAGAGCTTAAACTGTCGAAGTACTATCCGGATATTATCAACAACCCTGATAATTATGCAATCACCATACACTGGCCTTCTGATGCAACGTTTGAGGAGAAAATTGCTTTGTCCTTCGCTCAAGGCTTGCAAGAGATAGGACTGAAAGCACAACTGACTGCGACGCCGTGGAATTCGATTGTCCAAGAGACGGCAAGCGTGGACACAGCTCCTCACATAGAATCCGTATCTGTGGCTGCGTCTTATTCTGAAGCGGGCTCGATTCTTGAATCAAAATATTCATCGAACTCTGCTGGAACGTGGGAACAGAACGAGTGGCTCAAAAATGCCACGCTTGATGCCCAGATGAAGGATGCTGTTTCAACCCTGAACAGAACGGAAAGGTTTGCCAAGTATGCTGCCATTCAAAGTTATATTGTGGGTTTGTGTCCGACGATATTCACATTCGAAATGAATACCAAACACGCATACCAAACTTACGTGGACTGGCCAATTGCACACGGGGTTCATATTCCTGGAATGGGCTACGACTTTGATGTGAGGAATATCGGCATTCTTCCTCATTAACAATCTTTTTTTCTTTGTTTTCACATCGGGGCTACTTCACATTTGAAAAGCGCTGAGACTGCACAGTGACGAAACCAACTGGGATGCTTGTTGGTAATACTTATATATCCGTCAGCAATCGTTTGTGCATAGGGAAGGTGCGATGAAAACTTCCACTTTTGTTTTGAGGAGGACCGCCTACGCCATTCTCACGTTATTCGGCCTGTCAATTCTTGTATTCATTATTGCGAGAGTCTTACCAGGCGATCCGGCCAGAATGGCGGCTGGACCTAGAGCGCCAGGCTGGGTTGTTGAGCAAATCAGGCAGCAGCTAGGGCTCAACAAACCGCTATATGAGCAGTACTTCAGCTGGCTATTTAATCTATTTCATGGAGATTTGGGGTACTCACTATATTCTCAGCGCAATGTATCTGCCGATGTGCTTGAATTCCTCCCTGCCTCTCTAGAATTGGTATTTCTAGCGGCAATCTTTGAGGTGGTTGGGGCTTTTACACTTGGTATTATAGGAGGATCCTATTCAAACAAATGGCCAGACACCATTCTGAGGATAATCTCTTACGTAGGGATAGCAATTCCCTCATTTGTGTTGGCAATAGTACTTCAGCTGGTTTTTACTTGGTATATACCAATATTCCCAACTTTTGGGAGACTCAGCACAGATGTTTTGTCTCCTCAGAGAATAACTGGCTTTATCTCGATAGATTCACTAATAACAGGGAGACTCGATGCATTAGGAAACCTTGGGTGGCACTTGGTCCTGCCGGCTTTTGCTGTGTGTGCAGGTGGAATGCTGCAGGATGCAAGAATCATACGATCTGGTATGGTTGAGAACCAAAGCAAGGATTATATAACGATGGCGGTTTCAAAGGGCATGCCTACCAATCTGATAAGATTTAGGTATCTGCTTAAACCATCTATCATACCTGCAATCACAGTGATGGGGATGGATATCGCTTCGATATTGGCAAATGCATTTTTGGTTGAGAGGATATTCAACTATCCAGGTTTTTCCAAGTATGGCATCACAGTTATGTTAGCTAAAGACCTTAATGGTATAGTTGCGGTGGTCTTGGTAGTAGGGATAATATTTACCATAGCAAACATACTCGCCGACATCATAGTTGGCTATGTGGATCCTAGGATTAGGTTGATGGAGAGAGGTGATTAGATTAGCTGGCAATATCTATAAGAAAATCGGGGAGTTCATTGACATAGATCTTGCCAGAAGGAGATGGTTCAGATTCACTAGGAACCCATTGTCAATAGTGGGATTAGTAATCGTTGGAGTTGCACTATTCTTAGCTTTGTCTGCTCCTTACATAACGCCTTACCCACAAGATACAGGTTTCAACACGAATTTTAAAGAGGCCCTTCAACCTCCAAGCCTTGCACATCTGTTTGGCACGGATGATGTAGGCAGAGACGTATTCACCAGAACCGTCTTTGGGTTTCAGTATTCTCTGCTTATGGCTGCCGTAGTCTTGGGGGTGTCAGTTTTGCCGGGGGTAGCCCTAGGACTAACCGCTGGATATTATCGAGGATCATGGGTTGACAGCCTGGTGATGAGAGTAGCGGACATATTCATTGCTGTTCCTGCATTGGTGTTGGCATTGGCGGTCACAGCAGTTCTGAGCCCGAGTCTTCTCAACGCAATGCTGGCCATCTGTCTAATATGGTGGCCTTGGTACGCTCGACTGACGTATAGTATTTCGTCATCGCTGAGAAACGAGTATTTCGTTCAAGCTGCGGGAATAAGCGGAGCTAGTCCATTTTACATTATATTCAGAGAAATCTTTCCTAATACTCTGGGTCCAATTCTGACCAAGGTCACTCTGGATGTCGGTTGGGTCATATTGCTCGGATCAGCATTGAGTTTTGTGGGATTAGGAGCTCAGCCCCCGACGCCTGACCTAGGCACTATGGTTGCCACGGGTGGAAGATTTTTGCCCGAAATCTGGTGGTTGACGATTTTCCCAGCGATTGCAATCATCATGATAATTCTGGGATTCAACCTGCTCGGAGATGGCATTCGAGACATTTTCATGGAAGAGGTCAGGTAATGCGATGAAACGGCTATTAGATGTTAACAATCTCAGAGTAGGATACAAGATCTATAAAGGATCATCGAAAGTCCTGAACGGACTATCCTTCACGGTTCATGAAGGGGAAAAAGTTGGAATAATCGGGGAATCTGGATCTGGCAAAACCACTGCCATGAGAGCAATCCTCAGAGTTCTTGCCAGTAACGCAATCGTCGAAAGCGGCGAAATATCCTTCAAAGGAAAGGATATACTCAAAATTAATGAAAAAGAACTGACCGAAATAAGGAGGAAAAACATAACTATGATATTTCAAGATCCCACAGCCGCTCTCAACCCGGTGTTCACTGCTGGAGATCAACTCGCGAACGTAATCAAGTACTCAGGCATAATCGAAGGCAAGAATATAAGGAATGAAGATTTAAAGGCAAAGTCCCTAGAGTTGCTCAAGGATGTGGCCCTGCAAGATCCCGAGAGAGTTCTTAATAGCTATCCTTTTCAGCTAAGCGGAGGAATGAAGCAAAGAATCTGTATCGCAATGTCCTTGGGCACTGCAAGAGATCTCTTAATTGCTGATGAACCTACTACAAATCTAGATGTAACAATTCAAGATCAAGTGTTACATCTGATGAGCAAACTTGTGAGTGAAAGAAATCTTTCAGTGATTTTGATTTCGCATGCACTCGGCACTATAAGAGGCATAACTGATAGAGGCTGTGTTATGTACGCAGGAGATATGATCGAAACCGCGGCAACTGGGGAATTGTTTTCAAATCCTTTACATCCATACACTCGAGGGCTTCTAGAGTCTTGCCCGAAACTTACCGGAGGTGGATTCTCAAAGGGTATTAGAGGGCATGTTCCTGATTATTTAGATCCACCATCCGGATGCAGATTTCATCCACGATGCGATCATGCATCAGATGTCTGCAAAAGAGAGAAACCACAATTTGTTGGAGATTCTGATTCACATTTGGTTGCATGCTGGCTTTACAATAAAAGGTGACACAACACGAACCAGGACGACAACATATTAATAGTCGAAGACTTAGTGAAACGTTTTTCAACATCTTTTGGCGTTGTCAAGGCGGTCGAATCAGCAAACTTCCAAGTAAGACGCGGTGAGATATTTGGCTTAGTAGGCGAGTCTGGTTCAGGGAAAAGTACAATCGGCTTCATGGTGGTAGGGATTTACAAACCAACATCGGGCAAAATAGAATTCAATGGAAAAGACATATCGATGCCTGCCAGGAAACGCTCTAAAGAGTTGAAGAGGGAAATGCAAATAGTCTTTCAAGACCCGGCCTCTTCGCTAAATCCTACAAAATCTGTCGCGGACATAGTCGCATTGCCTCTGAGAACGCACAAAATATGCAATAGCAAGGAAGAGGAACGTACGAGAGTTGAGGAATTGCTTGATACTGTGGAGTTACCCCCACAAGACTTTGTGCTAAGGCGACCGAGAGACCTCGGTGGAGGCGAGAGACAAGCAGTTGCTATTGCAAGAGCCATCGCCACAAAACCATCTTTTATAGTGCTTGATGAGCCCACCTCAGCGTTGGATGTTTCGATTCAGGCAAAGATACTGAAAGTCCTAGTCAAGCTGCAGAGAGAGCTGAATATGTCATACTTGTTCATAACCCACGATCTCAGTCTGATGCGGAATGTCGCATCAAGAGTTGCAGTAATGTATCTTGGCAAGATCTTTGAACATGCTCCGACTCATGTTTTCTTTCAAAACTCGCAACATCCTTACACTAGGATGTTGCTCTCTTCAGCACCAGTACTCACTGAAGAAGAAGAAGCGTTGAAGCCGAAAGAAGTGAAGTCAACAGGAGAGATTCCAAGCTCAATAAATCCTCCACCAGGTTGCTCTTTTCATACTAGGTGTCCATTCGTAATGGGCATCTGCAAGACCAAGGAACCAAAATCTGTGATGACAGAATCCGAACACTATGTCGCATGCTGGCTTTTTGTGAAGTAAAAACAGCCCACGAATGCGCAACGAATATCTGGGTGTAAACGATTCTACATGGCTGTTTAATTCAGAACACGCTTACCATGCGCGCGCATTAAAGCGCCTATTAGAAATCACCCGACGAATTTTCACATGAGCTCAAATCCGACGAAGACTACACAGAACCACTAATCACAATCTTTTTATACACATTCTTCACCATACACACTAATGCTTTCTAAGGTGATGAAAATGATAGATATGCCAAAACTAGTTGAAGGATTGCTGAAGTCTTGTCGAGTTGAAGAAGGCGAGAAGGTGGCAATAGTCTCCACCCACATGTTTCCTGAAAGTGTCGTCAATGCTTTCATGATAGCCTTAGTGAATTTCAACGCCGACTCTCTAAGGGTCATACTCCCGCCGCGGATAAAAGAGGGCAAAGCCATTTCGCCAGTTGGTCCATTTGCCGCGGAGAGCCTTAAGATGGCAGACATGATAATTACCGTATATCCTGAACCGGTACCAGGCCACCTTTATGAAGCTCCAGTGCCCCGCGTGGACATGTATTCTGACTACTTTGTCAACTGGCTCAAATCAGGAGCACGCATTCTGGATGTGATGCTCAGAATCCCTGAAGCAAACTTGCGCAGACTGTATCCTACCGATGCATTGATCAGAAGATCGCTTGCAGGCGCTGAAATGATGGAGAAAGCAGAAAAGATTCGAATCACGTCAGGAGCCGGTACAGACCTCGTGCTAAATAAAAAAGGGAGGAAAGGGGCCTGTCAGAAAGGAGTGGCGAGTGAACGAGGTAGCTGGGACAACTATGGCTTTGGTCTCGTGATATGCGCACCACTAGAAGATAGCGCGAACGGAACACTCGTCTTCGATACAGGAGACTACATTCTTGGAATAGGAAGAATAGTGACAGAACCTGTCAAGTGCACATTAAAGAATGGATCCATAACAAAGATCGAGGGGGGTTCCACAGCAAAGATTTTTGAGAAATGGTTAGCAACGCGCGGAGACGAAAGATCGTATGGAGTCTCCCATATCGGTTGGGGAACCCATGTTGAGGGTGCTGTATGGCTAGAATCTCCATTCTTCTCTGTTGCTGACGCAGAAAGCTACCCAGGCGTCATGCAGATTGCCTTTGGTTCTAATTTCTTCGACACTCTCGCAAGGCATAGCGGCATAGGTGGAAAGAATAGAGCACCATCCCATTGCGATGTCGATCTCCTGAATCATGACTTCTACCTTGATGACGAATTGATTGTTAAGGAAGGGAAGATTGTACATCCGAAGTGCAAGTAGAACACGACGTTCTCCCTCCTTCTTTTCTGGAAGGCACTTTTGAAACGTGCAAACCTTATTCATGCCATTGGGTACCTAGAGGTTCAAAGGAAGATGGGCAAGATATCTAGAAGGATTCAAAAAGTCGTTTGAAATGGCTCTATAACAACAGAAAAGGTAGAAACTGGAGAACAGATTGTAGCAAACTTGGCTGTCTCAGTGAGGGTAACAACCCTAATAGGAGGCGATTGTTCCCCCATTTCATTTGCCGGAGCCGCGGGCGGTCTATCCTTAGGAAGACCGTACGTCATAGTTAAGCATTGGGCAACCTCGATTTATTTTTCCAGATATCCCGCCTCGATGGCAAAGTGAGAGGGGTGATGTACTTCACGGGAAATATTCTCAATCGAACGTCTTGCTGCATGTCGATCGATCCACGCTTCTGGGCAGCGCGCGCTAAGGCGAATTGGCGGCTAAAGCCAAACCCTTTACATTTTCTAAGAAATAGCGGAACTATGGGTTCTATTCCTTTCCTAATCTCTTAGCGAGTTTAGACAACTCTGGGTGGATCATCTTGCCTTTGTCCATTATCTGTTTGTTGTCTAGCCACACTGAGGAATTCTGGCACAAACCGTCAGAGTGGCAGGGGGCGTCAATGGGTTTTCCATCAGCCGTGAGCATAGGACCTACATAGCCGATTCCCCACTCGGTAGCACCCCAGATTCTCTCCATCTCCAGAACGCTTGGGGTTAGCTTGGCACCGGGATTGCAACCATAACATACATGCGCCATCTTAAACATCCTTGGATCTTTCCAGCTCCTGAGCCATGCTTCAAATTCTGTGGCTTCTCTGCCACCCTCAATATTCACTATCTTACCTTTCTTAACTCCAATCTTGACCGGTTCTTTAAGCAGAGCCACTGGCATCAGAAATCCATCAAACACTATATCGCCATTTATAGAATCAAACTCTGGAGCCCAACCAATCTGTCCGCCTAGCATATGTGATCCGGGAGTGTCTGCGTATCCTAGGGCAAGAGTCATCGGGTTTTTGGAGTTGTTATCGAACTCCACATCTGTACCTGCTGGTGTGGTGATTTTCATGTGCTTTGCTGCTTTGGTCATAGCGCGAAGCTTGGTTTCAAACATCTTTAGTGCGGGATAGTCGACTCTTCCCAGACACCTGACCATCATATCGACATCCATTCCGTCGAGGCAGAGGTATCTTAGCTTCTTGTTTTCCCTTTCCGCTATCTCATAAGGTGTTGAGTAGAGCAAACCCTTGCTGTTGAATTCCAGCCAAGCGTCAGTCTCCTTCAAGGCAGCAGTCAATGCTTCGATGGGCAGCATGGGATCAGCGCCTTTCGAAAACTCAAGGGGTGATGCAAGCCATATCACCATGGGTTTCGCCCCTGCTGCGAACGCAGCCGCAGCTGCAGCGTTTACTACTCTTGAGTCAGACTCTGTGTCGGCAGTTATGATAATCGTTTCGCCAGTTTTTAGATTGAATAGTTGGGTAGCTAAGATGTTAGCCGCCTTTGCTATCTCATACTCGTAGAGTTCAACCATTTTCCCTTCACTCACAGCCTACACATCTGAACATTAAGTATTTAAGGTTGACGCGCGCTAATTAATTCATACGCCACAGAAGCTCTTCGGCGAATTGTCATCTTGTCCAGTCTAGCCATAGATTCATAATAATCGCGCGCTTCTTCTCAGGGATGCATAAGGCGCTGTCGCACTAGTGGTAACAGCTACTTTAATCACAAGTTTCAATGTAGCTTCTCCATTCATTTTCGCCTTTGCGTTTCTGGAGTCAAATACATTTCTGATCCGCTAATCACTACAGACTAGACGTAGTGCGACAACAGATAGCCCTTACTGAGAGCGTGCGCTAACCCGTGAAAAGTTGTTGCGCGCGCTGCAAAAAATATCAACCAAATACAAACCATTCTTTCTTCAGTAATCGCCAACCTGTTTACGCTTTGAAACCTTCGCGAAGAGTACCGGAATCATCAGCACGAAGGTAAGCACTGTTAAGCACAGCCACGCAGGCGGGTATCCGTACTGTATCACCAAGAATGAAAAGAGCAACGGAGGGACAGAATCACCAAACAAAGAGATACTGTTCACCCAGCTCACAGCCAGCGTTTCGTATTCCGGATCGATATTGTTTGCCGCCCTCGCAGCAGAGAATCCGAAAGTGAACCCGGCTCCGGCCGCTAAGCCAACGAGGATCCCTGACAAGATTGCCGAATATATCGTACCGAAGAATGCTATTCCTACCCCGAATGCCATCAGGATACCTGATGCGAAGAGCAGCTGCTTCGCATTGCCAGACCTGTCAAATAACCTGCCCATGAATGGAGCCGCTACGAGCGCAGAGAGTGAGGCTAGTGATGCGATTGTTCCAGCTGCTCCAACACCCACGTGGATCGCGTTTTCAACGTAATAAGCCATGAAGTTGCCAACAACGGTATTACCTACCCCAAGGCCCAGCATTGCTACGGATATTGCGATCAGCCATTTGTTAAAAAGAACGACCTTCACATGAGGAAGATCCACTCTGAAGCCGGAGCGCCGACTGTCCTTCGGAATTGAAACCAATAGCAAGACTGACGTTAATAAGCCAAGTGCTCCGCTAGTGACCAAACTATTCCTCCATCCGACCGCGCCCGCAAGTACGGACCATCCCGACAGCCCGATGGCACTCCCAAGATAGAAGGCTGAATTGTAGAGACCGACGCCTAATCCCTCCGAACCCTTTTGCAGAAACCTAGTAATCAGGATAACACCTGGAGCAAACACGAAGGCCATGCCCAACCCGACAAGAAATCGCAATACCGCTATCTCAACCAGATTGCTTGCGAAGCCAGTCAGCAGCACAGCTAGGGAAGCAATGGTTGTACCGTATATCGCGGTCAGTCGTGGACCTATCTTCGCTACGAGGATTCCGCCTGGCACCTGAAAAATTCCAATACCGAGGTAGAACGTTGCGGTGACGAATCCCAGACCAGAAACGTTCTGATTCAGTTCGGATGCCGCGAAGGAGAACACCGCGGCGAGGTTATACCAGTTCACTGCATAGACTATTCTTTCCAAGATTAGGGACGCGACGGCGGCACGGTCGGTCACGCCTAGGCGCACACTCATTAGGTTCAAACTCCGTCTTGAGACCTCTGTAGATTCCGGGTTAGGATAAGGACATCTTAGATTTTTCCTTCTCCTTAAAGCCAATTTTATACATTAAAGAGGATGGGGCAATTTTAGGATTGCTATCCTTAGCGATTTGGCAGTGTACGCTTTCTTTTCTCTGTGGAGTTCAATGTGATAAGTTAACACAGCGGAAGGCTTGCACTCCATCGCCTAGAAATTGGCCTTCTTTCTTCAATACTATTTCTATGTAGGACCCTATCTGTCATCGCGCGCGCTGAGGCGAAACTTTTTTATTGCAAGTGTCAAGTTTCTAGTTTTCTGATTCAGGCTAACTGCTAGAGGTAGAATTGTTTGAAACGCATAATTGTCTGCCTAAAACAAGCGGTTGATGTTTCACAATTGAAAGTCGACCCTGCGACCAGACAGTTGATCACCGCTGGCGCCCCTAGAAAAATCAGCGACTTTGACAAAAACGCCTTAGAGGAGGCGATAAAGATCAAGGAGAAACTCGGCGGGATTGAGATATTTACTCTGACTGTCGGCTCAGAGGATGCCAAAGCGGTTTTGCGGGAAGCCCTTGCAATGGGTGCCGACAAGGCTTACTTTGTTAATGATCCTGTCGTTGAGGCTGTAGACACGCTAGGCACGGCTTACATTCTGGCTCAGGCGGTGAGGAAGATGGGGGAGTTTGATCTGATTCTCGGCGGCGAAACTTCTCTGGATAGTTTTTCTGGACTTGTAGGTTCAAGATTGTCAGAACTTCTAGGTCTGCCCCAGATAACTTCTGTTAGAAAGCTTTCGGTGGAAGGCGACGGCGTCATTGCGGAGAGGGCGCTTGAAGATGCGAGCGAGACTGTTAGGGCGAAAATGCCTGCCGTTGTAACGGTCACTAGGGAGATAAATCAGCCGAGAATTCCTTCTCTTATGATGATCATGAAGGCTTCGAAAAAGGAAATAGTCAATTGGACATTGGCAGACATTGGCGTGCAGAAGGAAAAAATAACGTCGAAGATTGAGGTGCTGGAGGTCCTGGCTCCCAGGATGGAGAGGAAGAAAATCATAATCAAAGGTGAAACAGTGCAGGAAATTGTGGAAAAACTCGCTAAGGCGTTGATTCAGGAAGGAGTGGTTGGAAGGTGAGCAGCATGAGCGAATACAGGGGGATCTGGGTCTTTTCAGAAGCTTACGACTTGACGCTTGAAATGCTCGGAAAAGCCAGAGAGCTTGCGAACAAGTTGCAGCAGGAGGTTGCTGCCGTTCTGCTTGGAAACAACGTGCAGGAGAAAGCAAACGACCTGATAAAGTACGGGGCAGATAAGGTTTATCTGGTAGACAACCCTGCTTTGGAGCGTTTTCAAGCTGAACCCTACCTGAGTGTTTTGCACAATCTGGTAGCAAGTCATCGCCCCGAAATCTTGATGGTTGGATCCACCAGAGACGGGAAACCTCTCGCCGCCAGACTTGCGACGCGTCTTGACGCTGGATGCGTTCCCGACTGCATCAGGCTGAGCGTTGACGACGGCAGAAGGTTGATCGGTGATAGAATAACCTACGGCGGAAACGCCGTAGCAAGAGTGACTTTCAAGTCGAAGCCGCAGATAGTGACTGTGCCTGCAAGAGCATTTGAAAAGCCAGACCCTCAAGAGCGAAACGGGGAAGTTGTGAAGTTGGATGCAAAGATCGAGGTTCCGAAGGTTGAGGTTGTTGAAACAAAACCGCTTGAAACCTCCAGTGTGAAAGTCGAAGAAGCCGAGTATCTGGTCTGCTGTGGAAGAGGTCTGGAGAAGAAGGACGATATGGCATTGTTGCAGGGGCTTGCCGAGGTTCTCGGAGGCCAAGTTGGCTGCTCAAGACCCTTAGTCGAAGACAGGAAATGGTTTTCAGAATGGATCGGGCTCTCAGGGCACAAGGTCAAACCCAAGCTCTACATAGCCTGCGGCATCTCCGGAGTGATACAGCACGTGGCTGGAATTCGCGACTCTAAAGTGATAGTGGCCATCAACAAAGATCCTGAGGCACCGATATTCGAAATAGCGGACTACGGAGTTGTCGGCAACCTGTACGAAGTTCTGCCGGCTCTGAGAGAAGCCCTAAGAAGACAGCTCCAATAATCCTCTCTTGCTTTAAATAGAAACAAAGAAGGCGGGAAGTTGGCCTACTTGTAGGCTATGAAGTCCTTTCCCAGCAGCTCTCTCGCTATGACTGTTCTTTGAATGTTGGTTGCTCCCTCAGCGCCCACGCAGTAGGACATTATGCCTCGCAACCCCATCTCTAACGGGCATTCTTTTGTGTAGCCATATGCACCAAGCCAAATCATCGCGTGTTTGTAAATGTCAAACGCCAAGTGTGGCGCAAGGAGTTTGCAGGCGGCGATCATCTTGGTCACTTCGAGTGGTGTGAACTTGTTCTCTTTGTAGCGCATGTCCATCATCCAAGCAGTGCGGAAAGTCAATGACCGCAAAGCTTCCAGATGCGTCCAATCGTCTACCATTTCAAACTGTATGCCTTGGAATTTACCGATCGGCCTTCCGAAGGCTTTCCGTTCTTTTACGTATTCCATTCCAATGTCTAGGGCACGCCTTGCTGCTCCAATGCACACGGCTGATATCAGTATGCGCGCAGTGTCGAATCCTTCCATCGTCAAGTAGAAACCCTTGTCCACTTCTCCTAAGCGGTAGGAGTCTGGAACCTTGACGTTTTTCATCAAGAAGCCGCCGGTTGAAATTGCCATCCTCCCCATGTCTTCGTAACGCTTATTGATTTCAACTCCCGGCGCGTTCATAGGAACGTAGAAGCCTGTCATTCCACGGTGTGAAGCTTCTGGAGGGGCAGGTGAACTTCGTGCAACTACGAAGTAGCCTCCTCCCAGCTTCTTGGCTTCTTCAGTGCCGCTGATGTAAGTTTTCTCGCCGTTGAGAATCCACTCGTTTTCCTGCCTTCTTGCTGTGGACTTAAATCCAGCGACATCTGAGCCTCCGGCTGCTTCTGTGGATCCTATGCCGATGAAGGCGTCGCCTTTGATGGCCTTGCGGATGACTGCTTCGCGTACCGTTTCACTGCAGTGTCTGTCGACCACGTAGCCCCATGATGATTCTACAAGCCAGAGCACCGGCAGAGCGATGCTTACATCCGCGTAGCCGAGTTCTTCTGCTGCAACGCATGCTGTAACCCAGTCTGCACCGGTTCCACCGTGTTCCTCCGGTGCAGTCATTATAAGCAGTCCCATTTCGCCCATGCTTCTGAGTAATTCCTGCGGAATCCAGCCTTGAGTGTCCATTTCCCTGATTTTTTCCAGAGGCAAGTTTTTTTCGCACCATTGTCGTACAGCCTTGCGGAAAAGCTCCTGTTCCTCTGTGAAACTGAAATCTACCATCCTTTTTCACCTTTTTCAGAAACAGAGTTTAGAATTACTGGAATAAAAGTTGTTTGGGCGTCTAGACAG
>Ga0187886_1000624_pt1 | contig 40052 bp, 38 predicted proteins | sample June2016WEW_20_1_FD_133001 | JGI IMG/M metagenome (GOLD analysis project Ga0187886, IMG submission 133001) | Peatland microbial communities from SPRUCE experiment site at the Marcell Experimental Forest, Minnesota, USA - June2016WEW_20_150 | ecosystem: Environmental > Terrestrial > Soil >...
CTGGGGATGGGCGCCTTTCCATTATGGCCGTTGGGATTACGATGATTTTTATGGTTGGTTTTGGGTCCCTGATAATGAATGGGGTCCTTCGTGGGTCAATTGGAGAAGAGCGAATGGTTATTATGGCTGGGCGCCGATGAGACCCGGAATCAGCCTTAGTGTTTCTTTCGGTCGTGGATACACAGTACCCAATGACCGCTGGATATTCGTCAGAGACAGAGATTTTTCAAGATCCGACATCAATCATTATTATGTCAATCGAACTAATAACGTTACGATCATAAAGAATTCTTCGATGATAAATAGAACTTACACCGATCAAAACCGACACTCTACATACGTTTCTGGACCCGACAGAGCCGATGTGCAAAAGATTACAGGTAGAACGATCCAACCGGTTGTTATTCATGACAACGAAAAACCGGGACAGAATCTGAAAAATGGCCAGCTGCAGATATACAGGCCACAAGTACAAAAGAACGATGAAAATGGCCGGAGACCAACACCGTCCAAAGTAGTCAATTTGAAAGATGTAAAACGGCTATCGGAAAGAAATGCTGCCAATCCAATCCCGAATATCACTCCGGCAAATAACAACCGACAAAAGGTACAACCGGTACGGCCGACCAGTGTCACTCCGGCAATTAACAACAGACAAAAGGTACAAACGGCACGGCCGACCAGTGTCACTCCGGCAATTAACAACAAACAAAAGGAACAACCTTCTCGTTCTGTCAATCCACCCAAAAAGGCTCAAGCACCGCCGGCGCGGGATGTTAAGCCATCCAACAGTAGGGGAAATGCAAAGCAACCACAGAAAGTAACTCCACGCAAGGAGAATGTTGAGCCGCGACCTTCGCAGCCCAAGACTAATGAGGGTGAAAAGGAACAAAGGAAACGGGAATGATGAAAAAGAAAACTGCACCAATATTTACGCGGGTCAGTCTAACCATCTATATCAATAAACTTTTTAACCAATTAAAAAGGAGAACCATGAAAAACACTATCGAGACTAATGAAAAGAGGATTAAGGCATTCAAAGAAAAGATGGAAGAAGCCGGCCTCAAGATCAAAGCGAAGTACAGTGAGGAAGTGGCAGTGTTGGAACAGAAAAATCGCGACCTGAAGAAGAAATTGGAAGAATATAAGGATGAAGGACAAAGTAAATGGGAAGAGTTCAAGACGAACTTCAAGCATGATATGGATGGAATAGGAAAGACAATGAAGGATTTATTCAAAGATAATCATTAGCAGAAACAACGAAGCAAAGTAAAAACACACTAAAATTATTCTAACAGATTCTGGACGAGCAATAAAAGGAGAACACCTATAAAGGGCAATAAAAAATTACTCACGGTGCTTGATCAGCTATTGGCTGATGAACTTACCACCATCAACTAGTATATGGTGCATTCTGAAATGTGCGAGAACTGGGGTTATAACAAGCTTGACGTGGATATCAGAAAACAAGCAATGGATAAAATACACTATGCCGAGCGGTTTATCGAACGAATAATATTTTTTGATGGTACGCCGACGGTTTCCCAACTTAACCCGATAAAAATCGGCGAGACTGTATCGGAAATGATCAACAACGACAACAGCGATGAATTTGATGCTGTGCGCTCTTATAATGAAGCAATCAAACTCGCTCGTGCAGTCGACGATCAAGGTACTATTGACCTGCTCTCCAAGATATTGAAGATGGAAGAAGGTCACGTCGATTGGGCAGAAATACAACGTGCACAGATTGAACAAATGGGTATGGAAAACTATCTGGTTAATCAAACTGAAGGTGCGGCAAGTTAATATGCCATCCGCCTTAACAACAGTGGGGTTGCGCCTTGGTTCGCCCCTGCGTTGAACACTAAACCAAGTAAGAAAGGGTACTTGTCATGTTAGTTACTATCGCTGTTATTCTCGTCATATTGTGGCTCTTGGGGTTAGTCTCTTCCTACACCATGGGTGGTTTCATTCACATTCTTCTGGTGATCGCCATTGTGGTCATCTTGGTGAGAGTCATTCGCGGACGAAATGTTGTGGACGGGACAAAGAATTGATTTCGAAATGAGGCCGTACAGGAACCGTACGTGGAAGGTTTGAAGTCATTTGCGGTTGAACTTAGCTGTGTCGATACGACGGATATGATATTCTCATGGATAGAGAAGGAAATCCTTGGTATGAAGGGATAACAACAGTCGGACAAGGCAACATCGGTTCACCTGCGGCAAAGCCATCGGACACCGCGGGGGAAGTTCTCCTCCTTTTCAAGAACTAGAGGAAGGATTCGATGATTGGGTCAGAGAGCTTCGGTCAATACTGCAGACGCAAGAAAACCCGTTGACAATTTCATGCATGAGGGAGAAATCAAATCAGAAGAGGGATCAGAGGAGATCTAAAATTATTTAGCGATAATGGATATATCTACAATACTTCCAGCAAGAATTAAAAAATACTGGCGCATACTTGGTCCTGGACTTATTACAGGTGCAAGCGATGATGATCCTTCGGGGATTGCAACCTATTCACAGGCAGGCGCTGGTTTTGGTTTTGCAACTCTTTGGACTTCAATTATCACTTTCCCTCTCATGGCTGCTGTGCAGGAGATGTGCGCGCGAATCGGTATGGTAACTCAAGAGGGATTGACAGCAACACTAAAGAAGAAATATCCGAAAAGTATTCTCTATCTCATGGCGGTGTTTAGTTTTCCCGCTATTACACTCAATATAGGCGCAGACATCCAGGGAATGGGAGCCGTTGCCAATTTACTTATACCTCAAATTCCATCTTTTGTGTTCAGCATACTTATTACGGTTTTACTTATTTCCTGTATTATCAAATTTCCATATCAAAAACTTGCTGCTATATTAAAATGGCTTTGCCTTTCGTTATTATTGTATGTCGTAGTTCCGTTCTTGGTGCATGCGGATTGGGTGGAAGTTATGAAAAATACTTTTATTCCAACTATTCATTTCAACAAAGCTTTTTTTGAGATACTTGTTGCCATTCTCGGCACCACTATTTCTCCTTACCTGTTTTTTTGGCAAGCCACTATGGAAGCGGAAGACATTTCACAGAGCCATAAAAAAATCATAATCAATAAACGAATTTTAAACAACATGAAAATGGATATCGATTTCGGAATGCTATTTTCAAACCTTGTTATGTTTTTCATAATCCTTACGACGGGCGCTGTATTGTATAAGGCGGGTATCAGACAAATTGATACAGTAGGACAAGCCGCAAAAGCATTAGAACCATTGACAGGTAAGCTTACGTATTTACTCTTTGCTGTCGGTGTCATCGGCACAGGATTTTTAGCAATACCTGTTTTGGCTGGCTCACTTTCATACATTTTAGCTGAGACTTTTCATTGGAAGGAAGGGTTAGATAAAAAATTTCACGAAGCCAAAGGGTTTTACATTACACTTATCGTGTCGCTCATTGTTGGATTGTCTCTGGATTTTCTCGGCATAAGCCCAATACAAGCGCTTATTTACACTGCTGTTTTGTATGGATTAACAGCGCCGGTCATGATTGCCATCATTATGCACATTTGTAACAACAAAAAAGTAATGGGGGAATTTACCAACAAGAGATGGTCAAATGTTCTCGGATCAATAACGCTCATGCTGATGAGCGTTGCTGCCGTTGCAATGATGTATTTTCAGTTCAAGTAGAATAGCTTAATTTCACTTTTCAATTTATTATTTCGAATACTTCTACATATTCGGTAGTTCACAATCAACCCTCCATGTAATCAAAGAGCGGTTTGGTTGTCTTAAAGGATTAATTCCTTTTTCATCCCTTTGGCTTATTGTTTTGTTTTACAGATGTTTCTATAATTCATTGAGGTGTAGCGATAAAACACCAAAATCTATTCTAAGAGGTTGTACTATTTTGTTAACAGATGGATATTGGTGTCAAGCGAAATTAGTGATGACAGTTTTTCTTACACGTAAGAAAAACAAAAACATACCTGGAGATAAAATATCATCAAGAAAAAAGAAGTACAATCTCGAGTAAAAACGATTCATATGAAGCAAAATTTATATTCGTGAATATTCCGGTGATTTTAAAAGCGAACCGACAATAAAAGGAAAACTTATATGTCTAATTTTGCAAAATATTTAATAGGAATTGCATTTGTAGCCGGTGGATTAGCTTGGGCAGCTAATAAATTGGGTGCTTCGCCAATTTGGATTAGCATAGGTGTTATTATCATAATTGGTATGGGAATTATGGCTGCTGTGTCAAAGACCCAGCAGAAAGAAAAATCTGATACTGACAAGTGAAAAATAAAACAGTCATGAACATGTGTTATACAATGAACCCTATTGAGAATGAAGCTTAATCTAAATTAAAAGAAAAATAAACCTATCTGGAGATAAAATATCATGAAGAAAAAAGAAGCACGATCTCATCGTACTGTCCTTCCAAAATCCCCCACAAGTATTCAAGGATTGGACGAAATCACGGGCGGGGGATTACCGAAAGGCAGGCCGACGCTTGTATGCGGCGGTGCGGGTTGCGGAAAGACTCTCTTTGCCATGGAGTTTCTTGTGCGCGGGGCAACGCAGTACAATGAACCGGGCGTCTTTATTTCGTTCGAGGAAACAGATAAAGAACTCACAGCAAACGTTGCTTCGTTGGGGTTCGATTTGGACAGTCTTGTAAAGCGCAAAAAGATTTTGCTTGAGCACATTCACGTTGAACGGGGTGAAATCGAACAAAGCGGTGAATACGATTTGGAAGGTTTGTTTATCAGGATCCATCACGCAATTGAGAGCATCGGCGCTAAGCGTGTTGTGCTGGATACCATAGAATCACTCTTTTCAGGGTTGCCAAATCCTCTTATACTGCGTGCTGAACTGCAACGATTATTGCGCTGGCTGAAAAGGAAAGGCGTAACAACAATAATGACTGCAGAGCGAGGCGAAGGTACCTTAACGCGTCAAAGTTTGGAAGAGTACGTCTCCGATTGTGTCATTCTGCTCGATCATCGCGTGAACGATCAATCATCCATACGACGGCTGCGTATTGTCAAATATCGCGGTTCAACGCACGGTACGAACGAGTATCCCTTCCTTATTGATGAAGATGGTTTTTCTGTTCTGCCTGTCACTTCCCTGGGACTGAATTACTTTTCATCCAACGAGAGAATTTCCACCGGTATTCCGCGTCTTGATACAATGCTCTCCGGTAAAGGTTACTTTCGCGGCAGTACAGTGCTTACTTCAGGCACCGCCGGTACGGGCAAGACGAGCATTGCCGCGCAATTTGTTGAAGCGGCATGCAAGAGGGGAGAACGCGTTCTCTATTTTACTTTCGAAGAATCCCCTAGTCAGCTTGTGCGCAATATGCGTTCAATTGGAATAAATTTAGAACCGTGGGTGAAAAAAGGGCTGCTTCAGTTTCATGCAACACGTCCGACACTCTATGGCTTGGAAACTCACCTGACGACGAGTATCAAATTGATCAATAAATTTGAACCTCATGTCGTTATTCTCGACCCTATTAATGCATTCGTGATGGGAGAGAACCAAACTGAAGTTAAAATAATGTTACTGCGCCTTGTAGATTTTTTGAAGATGAAACGGGTCACTGCATTCTTCACAAGTCTCACTTCTGCCGGCGATGGTATGGAGATTACCGATGTTTACCTCTCATCCTTGATAGATACATGGTTGCTTCTGCGTGACATTGAAATTGGAGGTGAACGTAACAGAGGATTGTATGTACTAAAATCGCGCGGTATGGCGCACTCCAATCAGATTCGCGAGTTTAGGCTGACAAACCATGGTATCGAACTGGTTGATGTCTATGTTGGCGCGGACGGTGTCTTGACAGGTTCGGCGCGATTATCACAAGAGACGAAAGACGATGCGGAACAATTATTGCGTCAGCAAGAGATCGGACGCAAACAATTTGGATTAGAGCGTAAGCGTGAAGCAATGGAAGCTCAGATTGTTGTGCTGCGCTCTGAATTTGAAGCTGAAGAATCAGACGCGCTCAAAGTTATCGGGATGGAAAAAGCAAGGAATGAACGTTTCACTCAAGACAAAGTAAAAATGGGTAAGAGTCGAAGAAGTGATGTGTATATAAAAACCAGCCGGCGAAAAGAACAGCCAGCTAAAACAAGAAACCTTAATCTAAATTAAAAGGAAAAACATCATGAGCAAAGGTCAAAACAGTAAAAAGGGTTCAAAGAAAGAACCGGCAAAAACCATGAAAGAAAAAAAAGCGGCTAAAAGAGAGAAGAAAAACGAAAAGATGAATCCTGGGATCCTCAATCAAGAACATAGTTGAGGTTTTGGATAAAGGTGGCTTATTGGGAAACAGAGAACCGCCGGATGGATAGTTAAAGATATTGAAAGACATAACGAACAATGGAACCTAAAATAAAAATAAGATCGATTACCCGTGAAAAAATTGAAGAGGATTTTTTAGCGTCGGTCTTTGGAAAATTCTTTATCGAAGTAACGTCGCTGGCATTTTTTACAATGCGCTTCTTCAAAGAAGTGTTGAAGCCTCCGTATGAGTTCAATGAGCTGTTGAAACAATCGTTTCTGATCGGCTACAAGTCTTTTCCGTTGGTTGGTATTACCGGCTTTATAGTTGGGCTTGTGTTTACTATTCAGTCAAGACCCACTTTGGTTAAGTTTGGCGCGGTTTCGATGTTGCCTGCTATGGTAGCCGTATCCCTCATACGGGAAATAGGACCGGTGATCACGGCATTGATTTTTGCCGGGAAAGTTGGTTCCGGAATTGGCGCAGAGCTCGCATCAATGAAGGTGACCGAACAGATCGATGCGATGCAGGTATCGGGCACTAATCCGTTTAAATTTCTTGTCGTAACAAGAGTGCTCGCGGCAACAATGATGCTTCCTCTCTTGGCTGTGTTGGCCGAGACTCTTGGCTTATTAGGATCATTTGTCGGCGTAAACTTAAGAGGACATGTCAGTGCCTCCTTTTTCTTTTTGCAGGTATTTCAGAGTCTCACTTTTAGCGATCTGTTCCCGGCGATTGTCAAAACGTTTTTTTTTGGATTTGCAGTCGGTCTGATAGGATGTTATAAAGGCTATTATGCAAATACTGGAACGGAAGGAGTGGGAAAAGCGGCAAACTCAGCCGTCGTATTCGCATCGTTATTGGTTTTTATAATAGATATGATAGCGGTACAAATTACAAGTTTGTATCAATACTGAATCGAGTAAGCAGAAGAATGACAGAGAATGCAATACCAATAAATATCGAACAAGATACTATGCAAAACGGTTCTGTCGTAGTTGAGATGGTGCATCTGAGGAAATCGTTTGAGAATAATGATGTGCTACGGGATATCAATTTAGTGATTAATAAAGGAGAGAATCTCGTTATCATTGGAAAATCCGGAACCGGTAAATCGGTACTCATAAAATGTATCGTAGGATTGATGGATTGTGACTATGGCTCACTTGCTATTTTTGGAAAAGTTATATCTGAACTCTCGGAAGAGGAGCTCATTGAAACACGTAAAAAGATTGGTTTTCTCTTTCAAAGTGCTGCCTTATATGATTCCATGTCAGTAAGGGAAAATCTTCAATTTCCGCTGAGAAGGCAGCAGCGTTCAATGCCAAGAGAACAACTGAACTCGTTGATAAAAGAAGCTTTGGAGAATGTAGGATTATCGAAGGCAATCGATAAGATGTCGACAGAACTTTCCGGCGGTATGCGTAAACGGCTGGGGTTGGCCAGAACGTTGATCCTGAAACCGGAGATCATGCTGTATGATGAACCGACAACAGGACTCGACCCCATTACATCAAAAGAAATAAGCAAACTCATTCTGGAAGTACAACAAAAATATAATACCTCTTCCGTCATTATCACACACGATATGGAATGTGCAAGACTCACAGCTGATCGAATCGTAGTGATCAAAGATGGAATGTGTGAAGCTGAAGGATCATTCGACGAGCTCAAGAATTCAACAGATGTCTGGATACGGTCGTTTTTTGAATAGTCGATCACAAAAATTAAAGAGCTGATGAAATGAAAAAAGATACAAGCAATAAGATCAAATTGGGGATATTTATTTCCATTGGAATGATGGCATTCATTGTCGGAATATATTTTATCGGTGAAGGAAAGCAATTATTCAGAAGTACGTTTCGCATCAGCGGGGTATTCAAGGATGTTGCCGGACTTCAGCCGGGAAATAACGTGCGTCTCTCAGGAATCAATGTTGGGACGGTTGACAATATTATGATCGTGACCGATACTTCCGTGAGAGTAGAAATACTCATTGATGAAAGCACTCGAAAGTTTATAAAGAAGGATGCGATCGCAGGTATTGGCTCGGAGGGTCTTATGGGGAATAAAACGATCATCATGTATCCTGGCACAGGCGGAAAAAGGGAAATAGAAAACAACGATATCATCCAAACAGTCCCGCCCTTGGGTGTGGACGATTTTATGATATCATTAAGTAAGACGATTGATAATACAACCAATATCACAAATGATTTGTCGAAGATTACAGAAAACATTCATTCAGGAAAAGGAACAATAGGAAGGCTGTTAATGGACCAATCGATGAGTCAAAATGTCGATTCTACGTTCACCAATTTGAAGGATGGCTCAGCCGGGTTTAAAATACTTATGGATAAGGCAAATGATATTGATGAAATTCTGACATCATTGAAAAAAACGATTGATAATACAACCAGTATCACAAATAATGTGTCGAAGATTACAGACAGTATCCACTCGGGCAAAGGAACAATAGGAATGCTGTTAATGGATTCAACAATGAGGCATAATATCGATTCTACTGTTGTGAATTTGAAAGAAAGTTCAGCCGAGTTGAAAACACTTATGGAGAAAGCAAAGGATAGTTGGATGCTGTGGGGGTTTTAAAAAGTGAACATTATTTCTCGTTTCCAAACTCTCAACGGCATCACTGGTTATCGTAGGCATATTGTTATCAATGAACAATTTTGAAAAATGGAGGAATGAAACCATGAGTAAGGAGTGGGGCTCGGGACAATCCGTCGTCTTCAGCCACGGCTGGCCGCTCAACGCTGATGCTTGGGAAAAACCAGATAATGTACCTGGGCCGACCTGCTTGCCTTTCTCAGATCCTGATGGTGTCGCTATGCTTTGGAAAACACCGGGTCCGTCCAATCGTATTTATTGTTTAACCATCATATTAAAAAGGAACTGGAGGGATGGGACATGCCAAAAAAAATTCGTTGGATTTCTCTTAGTTGCCAATCCGGTATTTCTTGGCGCAATATCCTCTTTTGTTGAACGGAAAAGAGAATCAAGCTATTCACCGGTAATCGAGGAACCGTTTGAAAGGGTTATGACGGGGATAAATATCAAAAGATTATGGTGATGAAGCGTAACATGGACTTGCTCAATGAACGCTACGATCTTTCATAGAGGTATCCAGGAAATCAAAAACGTGATGGTTCAGTCTTCGAATACATTAACAGGAGTAAACGGTGGATAATTTCAAGAATATTGATAAACAGAAAATTGTTCTGTTCAGTCTCGAAGAACCGCGTTATGCTCTTTATTTATCTGAAGTTGTAAAAGTTGAACGTGCAGTGGAGATAACGCCTTTACCGAGAGCACCCCAAGTAGTTTCAGGCGTTATAAATTTTCACGGAGAGATCATCCCTGTTATTGATATTCGCAAGCTCTTCCGGTTGCCGCAGCGCGATATACACTTAGAAGATCAATTCATTATTGCGCGGACTTCTCAACGGCTTGTCGTGCTTGTAGTGGATTCGGTTAATGGTGTGTATGACCTTGAACATCATCAGACAATAGATGCAGGAGAGTCTTTCCCATTTACAGAGTATTTGTCTGGTATTGCTACCATTGAACATGGTATTGTCCTGATCACTGATCTTGAAAAATTTCTTTCTCTTGATGAAGAACGAGTACTGGATGTAGCTCTTACCGAAAGTGAGAAATGAAGCATACTCTTCCGGAAAATACGTTATTGCAAATTAGCGAATTTGTTGCTGAACATCTCGCGTTGAATTTTCCCAAAGAACGATGGAGTGATTTAGAACGTAATATCACTGCTGCTGCAACAGAATTCGGTTATACAGAAGTAGAAAATTTTATACAGCGCATTATGTCTTCACCCATGACACACGAGCATGTGGAAATATTGACCACCCATCTTACCATCAACGAAACATATTTCTGGCGTGAACCCGAAACTTTTGAAGCATTAGAACAAAGCATTCTTCCCGAACTGATTCGTTCGCGGCAAGAAAAGAAGAGCATAAGAATATGGAGCGCCGGGTGCTCAACCGGTGAAGAACCATATTCAATTGCTATAGCTCTTCACAGGGCGATTCCACAGATAAAAGATTGGAACATTACAATTCTTGCAACAGATATCAACCCCCGAATATTACACAGAGCAACAGCCGGCTTGTATAGCCAATGGTCATTCCGTAATTCGCCTCAGTGGTTAAAAGAAAAATACGTTTCACTCAAAGAGAAGGACATTTTCGAGATAATTCCCGAGATCAAACGCATGGTGAAATTTGAATATCTGAACTTGGCTGACGATGTTTTTCCATCGCCACTCAATGATACGAATGCCATGGATATCATATTTTGCCGTAACGTCCTCATGTTTTTTTCGGAGAAGCGTCGTAGTCAAGTCGTGCGCGGTTTGTTCAACTCTCTCATCCAAAACGGTTACCTGGTGGTTTCTGCAAGCGAACTCTCACTTCAGAGCTTGTCGGAATTTACAGCAATGAATTTTCCAGGGATGATTCTTTTTCAAAAGACATCGAAGAATCTGAAAGTACAACAGCAGATTCCTGCCGAGGCACCAGTTCATACACCTATGGGATATCCATGGCAGTTAAGTCCTATCAATACTATCGAAGAGATAGGACCTCAACTTCGGGAAATCGAAAACGAAATTCTTCCTGAAGCAGAACCACCCCTTCAAATTCATTCAATGTATGACAAGGCATTGGTGTCGTATGCGCAGGGCAACTACGCGGAAGTCATTGAGACGCTTCAAAAAGATGATCAAACATCAGCGGAACGGATTCTTTCCATTCGAGCGTATGCAAACCAAGGAATGCTTGTCAGTGCATTACAATCATGTGAAAAAGCAATAGAGGCAGACAAGCTCAATCCCGGTTTGCACTATCTTTACGCAGCAATTCAGCAGGAAAATAATCAATGGGATGAAGCAGTAACCTCGCTAAAACGCGCAATATTTTTAGACCCCAACTTTGTTCTCTCGTACTATTCCTTAGGTAAGATTTATCAACGTCTTGGCAATGTTAAAAGCGCGAATAAATGTACTGAAAATGTTTTAACGATTTTAAATACATGCAGCCCAGATGAAATCCTCTTTGAATCTGAAGGACTCACTGCCGGTAGATTCAAAGAAATAATTATTGCTGCAGATCAAACAAGAGATCTCGTATGAAACTAAATCAAATTACACCAGGGCAAAAGCATAGCACAAAAATCGATTGGAACGAAATCAAAAGCAAAGTGGCTTCTTTGCAGAAAGTAATTGAACAAAAGGAAATTCTATTGCCGGAAGAAAAACGTTCTCTCTTAAAAAAAAGAGCGCAAGCGTTGGCGTTACGGGAGAACGATGAAACCGGTCAACAAGAATGTATAGAAATTATTGTGTTCCGTTTAGCATATGAAACATACGGAATTGAAACCGCATTTGTACGCGAAGTATATCCTTTAAAAGATATGACAACTCTGCCCGGTACGCCGTCATTTGTCATCGGAATTATAAACGTCCGCGGACAGATTGTTTCGGTCGTTGATCTCAAAAAATTCTTCAATCTGCCGGAAAAAGGTCTGGGAGAACTGAATAAAGTAATTATCATGTGTAACGAACGGATGGAATTTGGTATTCTGGCTGATGTTGTGGAGGGGACACAATCTGTGGCACTTGAAGAGATCATGGCGGTTCCGCCGAGCGTTATAGGGATCGGTAAAAAGTATCTGAAAGGAGTGACAAAAGAGCATATTGTTTTGCTTGAAGCGGAAAGTATTTTAAACGATGAGAAAATTATCGTTAACGAAAAAGTAAATTAAGAATCAATTAATAAAAGGAAAAACCAATGAAAAATTTCTTAAATCTTATTGGAAGCAAAAAACGGGCGGCAGAGTTAATCATTGCCGACAAAGAGCTCGCCTTTCAAAGCGAAGAGAAAGAAAAAAGGGCAGCAGAGTTAATCATTGCCGACAAAGAGCTCGCCTTCCAAAGCGAAGAGAAAGAAAAACGGGCAGCAGAGTTAATCATTGCCGACAAAGAGCTCGCCTTCCAAAGCGAAGAGAAAGAAAAACGGGCAGCAGAGTTAATTATTGCCAACAAAGAGCTCGCCTTTCAAAACGAAGAGAAAGAAAAACGGGCAGCAGAGTTAATTATTGCCAACAAAGAGCTTATCTTCCAAAACGTAGAGAAAGAAAAACGGGCGGCTGAATTAATTATTGCCAACAAAGAGCTTATCTTCCAAAACGTAGAGAAAGAAAAACGGGCGGCAGAATTAATTATTGCCAACAAAGAGCTTGTCTTTCAAAACGTTGAGAAAGAAAAACGGGCAGCTGAGTTAATTATTGCTAACAAAGAGCTCGCCTTTCAAAACGAAGAGAAAGAAAAACGGGCAGCAGAATTAATCATAACGAACACCGACCTGTCCAATGTACTTAAGGAAGTTAAGAAAACAGTTAATATCCTCACTGTTTCCTCAACCCAGATTCTGGCAGCCACCACTCAGGTGGCATCAGGAATTGCTGAAACAGCCTCTGCTATTAGAGAAACGGCCGCAACCGTTGAAGCAGTTCGACAAGCGGCTCAACTCTCCAGCCAAAAAGCAAGCCGTGTTTCTGAGAATGCTCAACAAGTTGCTCAAGTAACTCAGAGCGGTCAAAAAGCCGTTGATGAAACCATAAGCGGAATGGATGTTATTCAAAATCAAATGGAAGCAGTCGCAAATACCATTGTCCGCCTGAGCGAGCAGAGTCAGCAGATTGGAGGAATAATTGCTACAGTGACTGATGTAGCCGATCAATCAAATTTATTAGCCGTAAACGCTGCTATCGAAGCTGCAAAAGCTGGAGAACAAGGGAAAGGATTTGCTGTTGTCGCTCAAGAAATTAAATCTCTGGCACAACAGTCAAAACAAGCCACAATACAAGTACGAAATATTTTAAGTGATATACAGAAAGCCACGAATGCGGCAGTAATGGCAACAGAACAAACCAGTAAGGCTGTTGAAAATGGAGTAAAACAATCAACCCAAGCAGGCGAAGCAATTAAAAATTTAGCGGAGAGCAGCGGCAAAGCAGTAGAAGCGGCATCTCAGATCGTCGCATCGAGTCAACAACAAGTAGTTGGGATGGATCAAATCGGTTTAGCGATGAAAAACATTAATCAAGCCGGAACGGAGAATGCGGTAAGTATGAATCAAACAGGGAATGCCGCAAAGGATATAAATGAATTAGGGCTAAAATTATTACAATTAGTTGAACAGTATAAAGTATAATACCGGTTACTTCGATGATTACAAAAGAAGAAGAGTTTTTGAAACGACTTCAAGCGATGTTTCAAGTTGAGGCGGAAGAGCATATTAACGTACTCTCTTCCGGTTTAATCGAGCTGGAGAAGAATCCCAAAAATAAAATGTCGCTGGAGTTGATTGAAACCATTTTCCGTGAGGCACATAGTTTAAAAGGGGCTGCCCGTTCTGTCAATAGAAAAGATATCGAATCAATATGCCAGGTATTGGAGAGCTTGTTTGCAAAGTTAAAAAACAAACAGATTTATTTCTCTGCCGGTCAATTTGATCTTGTCCATAAATCGTTGGACACCCTTTCAAAAATGATTTCCGGCACCGGAACAAAATTTGTTAATGATGATAGAGAATTAATAAGAAAGTTACTCTCCATCACAGATGAAGATCAAACAGGTAAAAAAACGAAAAAGCACGCAACAATTTTTAAGAAAGGCTCTGAAGAGACAAAGCAAAACGCTCAGCCTGTGAACGGGGTATTGTTTGATAAAATATTAGTAAGCGAAAAAAAACAATCGAGAGAAATTGCGCAAGGTGCGCTGCCTGCAAAAAGAGAATCTGCACCGGCTGAATCAGTCGATGAGAAACCACTGCAATTGGAAACCGTGAGAATACAAACGGCAAAACTGGATCCGCTGTTTTTGCAGGCTGAGCAAATGATTCAGTCTAAAATAGCCTCTGTTCAAAGGACAGTTGAACTAAAGAGTATTTGTGATTTTGTCGGAGCATGGAAAACGGAATTAAGAAAATTAGAAGCCCGGCGATCCGGCGATAACGGACTTCAGGTAAAAGAGATAATTAATTGGACGAATGAACAGCTAGATGAAACAGAGCGAAATATATTTACCGTCACTCATGCAATAGAAAGCGACCAGCGTTCACTTGGACGAATGATTGATGATCACGTAGAATCAATGAAAAATATTTTGATGCTTCCCGTATCTACAATTATTGAAGTATTTCCAAGACTTGTTCGTGATCTTGCACGAAGTCAAGGTAAAGAAGTAGAGTTAATAATACACGGAAAAGAAATTGAAGTTGACAAGCGGATTTTGGAAGAACTGAAAGATCCGTTGATACATTTACTGAGAAATTGTATTGACCATGGAATAATGAAACCGGAAAAATGGCTAGAATTAAAAAAACCATCCCATGGGACTATTACGCTCACATTTATGGTAATAGATGGCCGTAACCTGGAAATACGTATTTCAGATGATGGTTCAGGTATCAATGTTGAAAAAGTAGTTTCTGCCGCTGTCAAAGCAGGTGTCGTTTCAAAAGAGCATGTTGAAAAGTTAAGTATTCAGGAATCATTGGCGTTAATATTTAAATCCGGAATTACGACAAGTCCGATGATCACAGACATCTCCGGGCGCGGACTGGGTTTGGCTATTGTTCGCGAGAAAGTAGAAAACCTCGGCGGAAAGGTTTTTGTCGAAAGCCAGCCGGATATTGGCACTACGTTCCGTCTTGTTCTGCCTCTCGCTCTTTCTACCGTTAGGGGGGTTTTAGTAAAAACCGCAGAACACTTCTTCATTATACCGACAGGCAATGTGGAACGTGCTCTTAGGGTTAGCAGCGAAGAGATAAAGACGGTAGAAAATCGGGAGACTATTCTGATCGGTCAAGAAATTATTTGGACCATAAAGCTTAGCGATGTACTGGGGTTACATGATAGAACGAAAGCACTCTCTTCACAAAAGGGTAGGACACCATCTTCTCCGCACTTCATCCAAGTTGTTGTTCTTACGCAAGGTAATGATCGTATCGGTTTTAAGGTCGATGAAATATTTGATGAACATCAAATCCTTGTAAAAAAATTAGGCAGGCAATTAAAAAGTGTACGGAATATAAGTGGAGCCGCAGTTCTTGGTTCCGGTACAGTAGTTCCGGTCATTAATGTTTCGGATTTGATGAAATCGGCATTGGATTCTATTTCGATGGAAAGAATAACAAAAAATGAAATACAGGCAGAGGTAAAGGTCTATAAAGTTTTAGTGACCGACGATTCAATTACATCCAGAACACTTATAAAGAATATACTTGAAACCGCAGGATATGATGTTATCACCGCAGTGGACGGTGTTGATGCGGTGACGAAAGCTCTCGTAGGAGAATTCGATCTAATCGTCTCGGATGTTGACATGCCGCGAATGAACGGATTTGAACTCACAGCAAAAATTCGTAAAGATAAAAAATTATCGGAAGTACCTGTTGTTTTGGTGACAGCACTTGAATCGAGAGAAGACCGCGAGCACGGGATCGATGTTGGTGCCAATGCGTATATTGTCAAGAGTAGTTTTGACCAGAGTAATTTGTTAGCAGTAATCAAAAAACTTTTATAACTATAGCACTGAGCAGGTACAAACTTTTATTCTCTATTGGGTTTAATACCCCGACGCTTGCGGCGAGGATATTTATTAATATTCGAGAGTTATAAAATGATCAAAGTTCTAATCGTAGAAGATTCACTTGCCATGCAGCAATTACTCAAGCACGCAATCAGTTCCGATCCGATGTTGACGGTTGTCGGTGTCGCATCTGACGGTAAAGAAGCTCTGGAAGCTGTAAAGGAATTACATCCGGATGTTATTGCAATGGATTGGCAGATGCCAAAATTAGACGGTCTGGAGGCAACACGCATTATCATGGAAACAACACCGACTCCTATTGTTATAGTGACTGGAAGCGTTGCGGCGAATGATGCGGCAGTTTCCTTTCGCATGATTGAAGCAGGAGCTTTAGCGATAATACAACAACCACCAAGTGTAGATCACCCCGATTATAACAGAGAGACACAGCAGTTAACCCGGACATTGAAACTCATGTCCGAAGTTAAATTAGTTAAACGTATGGCGCGCACTTCAAAAGGAAAAGAGATCGCGAAACCGTCAGTCGAAAATTTTTTTCGATCAGAATCGGATATTCAGATCATTGCTATCGGTGCATCTACAGGCGGCCCTAATGTCTTGCAAACAATACTTTCCGGATTACCTAAAGATCTTCCGGTTCCAATATTCATTGTTCAACACATCTCAAAAGGTTTCACAGCGGGATTTGTTGAATGGTTACAGAATACAACCAATTTTCCATTACATATTGCTTCCGATGGTGAATACCCGCTGCCAGGACACGGGTATGTCGCTCCGGATGATTTTCATATGGGAATTGAACGAGGGCCTAAAATTGTACTAAACCACAATGATTTGGAAAATGGTCTGCGTCCTTCGGTTGCTTACCTTTTTCGTTCAGTAGCACAAAATTTCGGTTCCAATGCAGTTGGTATATTACTAACGGGAATGGGGCGGGATGGAGCAGATGAATTGAAAATAATGAAAGAAAAAGGGGCGATTACTTTTGCACAGGATGAAGAGAGCTCTATTATATTCGGTATGCCCGGTGAAGCAATAAAACTTAATGCGGCAACGTATATTCTTTCACCGGAAGATATAACGGTTGCTCTCATAGTGCTAATAAAAAAAAATGAAAAGGTGATAGTATGAAAACTAAAAAGAATGCCGTAAAAGAAATTGTTCAAATCTTAATAGCCGAGGACAGTCCGACTCAGGCTGAACAATTAAAGTATATTCTTGAGAAACACAAGTACAGAGTACTTGTGGCTAAAGATGGTAAAGAAGCCATTGGAATGGTCATTGAACATAGTCCTTCCTTGGTTATCACCGATATCGTAATGCCGGAAATGAATGGTTACGATCTCTGTAAGGAAATAAAATCTCGTGAGAAGACCATGAACATTCCTGTTATTCTACTGACATCTTTTTCCCGATCGGAAGATGTGATGGAAGGTATTTCTTGTGGAGCTGATAATTTCCTTACCAAACCATTTCGGGAAGAGTATCTTGTTTCACATATTGAAACGATCCTTTCCGACAGGGAAATTCACAAAACTGAAACGATTAAAGTTGAATTGGAAGTACTCGTTGGAGGTAAGAAACGGGTTATTACAGTGGATCATCAGCAAATACTTACGCTGCTCATCTCAACATATGAAGCGGCAGTTCAGAGAAACGATGAACTGGTGAAGGCACAGGATGATTTAAAAAAACTTAATGAACGTTTAGAAGAATTAGTAACGGAAAGAACTGCAGAACTTTCGGCAGAGATCGCCATTCGTAAAAGTACTGAGGAAGCGCTGCGAGAAAGCAAAGAACAACACCGCGGCAACCTCTCTTAAACACGGAAAGAAATCCTTTCATGAACACGATCACCACAAAAGACGGTGGAGAGGTTACCCGCTACATCGGGTGCCACGGCACGAAGCGTGTTGCGAAGTTCGTGCTGGTGTGTGCGGCAACGCCACTGGCTGAAACTGTGATGAAAAGGAAGAGAATGTGAAAAAAGAAATCCAACCCAATGCGGGCAGCGGTCCGCCACTCCCCGAGCACAAGCCCCTCACGGACAAGAAAACGCGTGTAGTGCGCTTCGAGGTATCGTCCGCGACGATGATCAAGCTCATCCTCGTCGTGGCCTGCATATGGCTGCTGATCCGGCTTTGGCCGGTCTTCCTGGTGCTCGTCGTCGCTCTCCTCATCGTCGGGACAATGAGTCCATCCGTCAGCTGGATGGAGGCACGGCGTATCAAGCACAGCCTTGGGATCGCCATCGTTTTCACACTCTTCTTCGTCGTCGCGACTCTCGCGATGATTCTGACCATCCCGTCGTTGTTGGTGCAGGCCTCGGCACTGATTGAACAAGAGCCTATATTCCGCGCACAACTTTCGGATTATCTCGCCCGTTCCAACCTGACGGCGCCAATCGCGGACTGGCTGAGGAATGTCAAGTACGAGGCTATCTCGAGTGGCATCAGCGCAATGGCCTTCGCCTTCTCAATGCGCATTTTCGAAATTACTGCGTATGGCTTCAGCAGCATCTTTCTCGCACTCTATATCATGATCGACCGCGACCGGCTCCGTGGCTGGCTTTTCGCGGTCGTTCCTCGCTCGCACCATATCCGACTAGCCCGTGTTATGATGAATCTGGAGACAATCGTCGGCGCTTACATCCGCGGGCAGCTGATCACGTGCCTGCTCATTGCAATCTTTTCGTTCGTCCTCCTGGTGGCGTGTGGCGTGCCAAATGCAATGGCGCTTGCTGTGTTTGCCGGAGTCGCGGATGTCCTGCCATACATCGGCGCTTTCCTTTCGATAGGACCGATGGTCATTGCGGCGCTGGCGCGTGGTCCGGTCGTCGTGGTCGTCGTCTTGTTGATCATGCTTGCGTACGAGGAGTTCGAGAGCCGCGTGCTCGTTCCCCGCATTTATGGACGTGCGCTACGCCTTCCGCCGGCCGTCATACTCTTCGCGCTCCTTGCGGGCGGGACAGTAATGGGGATCCTCGGTGCGCTCCTCGCGCTCCCTGTTGCAGCGACCATCATGATGCTCGTCGACGAGCTTCGTGTCGAGCTTCCGGGTAAGCAGGAACGGGTCACAGATGTGGAGCAGCGCGTCGGTGACGAACGCGCAGAGAAAGAGTATGTGCGTCGGACAGTGGGTGTGCCTGTGGAGCAAGCTGCAGCAATTGCCGCTTCGATCTCAGATGATCGGCGGAAGGAGAATAAGTCTCCGCCCGAGGCTGCGGATGTGTCAGACTCGATTGGTTAGTAGGCTACCGTGGGAGAGGGGGATTGCCCTCCGGTCTGCCTGAATTCGCGACGCAAACGTCGAGAGATGAATTTGCCCCACTCTGTGAGGACAGACAGTCGCGTCATTAACTTAACGACGATATTAAAACCGTCAACTGGAGGAGTTGTTATGAAAGGTTTTGTGCAAAACATTGAAGGCATCGCTGTCGAGAATAAACATTTTCGCCAGGTGCTTTACACGGCTAGGAACTGTCAACTCGTTGTCATGGCATTGAAGCCCAAGGAAGAAATCGGGGCGGAAGTCCACAAGCTCGACCAGTTCTTTCGCGTGGAGGAGGGTTCCGGTGAGGCGGTTCTCGATGGCGTTCGGACGGCGATCCGAGCGGGCTTCGCGGTAGTCGTCCCAGCCGGGACGAATCACAACATCATCAATACCGGCAGTGTTCCACTGAAGCTCTATACAATTTATGCGCCCCCGAATCATCGGGACGGTGTTGTCCACCATACCCGCGATGACGCGGAAACCGACAACGAGCACTTCGACGGTAAAACAACGGAATAGAAAGTCGACGGCGCGCGGCGATTTCGAGCGTTCAAGACTAAATCCATATTTGACGGTAACGCCCAGAACACGGAGTGTCTGGGAGAGGAACCGCAACGACTACAGCAGCTATGCCGATGCCAAACAGACAGCATATCTTAAACAAGAAAGGAAATCCTATCATGAACACGATCACCACCAAAGACGGTACAGAAATCTACTACAAGGACTGGGGCTCGGGACAACCCGTCGTCTTCAGTCACGGTTGACCGCTCAACGCAGATGCTTGGGAAAACCAGATGGTCTACTTAGCATCCAACAGTTATCGCTGCATCGGACGCCACGGCACCAAACGCATTGCTAAGGCCGTACTGGATTGAACAAGTTATTGCCGGCACAAGCAATCCCAATATCAGCGATATGATCGTCGGCAATAGAGACATAATTACTTTTAGCGAGAGCCATCAAACTTGTTTTTGTCATTATTTTAATATTAAGATTAACCGAAGGATTCTGACGTACTATAAATATGATCACGCAAACTGATATGAAAAAACCCAAACCAACAACTAATCCCACAATATAGCCCATCCTCTTATTCAAAGTAGCTCACTACCGGAAAAATGATTCTCTTGCAATAAATCACCATACAGCTCAGGAAGAAATGTGGAACCCAATATTAAATAGTTGGGTTTCTGAGACCTCAGTTCGCATACTTTTTTATTCATCTGGCATTTGAATAGGGTTGTCGCGATCTGAGACAGCCCTATTTCATTTTTTGCAGCGGGGGGAGAGAACTTAACCGAACTCAATCCGACATTGATACTCCTTTCAGCGAATTCTAGAATTGCTGAATATGCGATCATTTCTTCTCAGACTTATCGTCGACCTGCTTCACTTCTTTATCGACTTCTTCTTGTATATCGCGCGCTGCCTTTCGGAACTCTCGAATACCCTGACCAAGTCCTTTCATTATTTCCGGAAGCTTCTTGGGACCAAAGAAGATAATGATAATCAATAAGATGAGGAATAATTCTGGGCCACCAATATTTCCAAACATGATACTTCTCCTTTATTGTAATAATAATTTTGTACAGATTACGTATGAAAATTTGAGATTTCATTAAACAATATCATGGTATATTCTCATGGGTCATCTCTAAAGAATATTTAAACTCACATTACTTTACTGGGACATATGTGCTCACACCTAGTGGAAGGATCTTCATTGTTACACCTGCGATGAATATTCTAGGATCAGCCACGGTTATAAAGAATCCAGGTGAGAAGTGAGATGATGAAATTACTCCAGGATACACATTCAATCGAAACCGGCAATTCCTCGATGCTGAATATACCATAGACGCAAGAAGAGAGTTATTCCGATCATAGTATATTCCTGCCATTGGTCCTGATTCTATTGTATTTAAAGGAACTCCATTCTGTACCGGCAAACTTTTTACGCCTATCGATGCCAACCCGGCACCAATAGAAATGGCATCTTCTGTGTTTCTTTTGAAGGACAGCCCGAGAATTGCAAAGTTGCCAAAATGAAAGAATATGCTTGTTGATTTCGACTGTGTTAATGCATATTTCATGACAAAATTCTGACCTGCATTACGGAAAGCAAGCGGGGCGAACGATATTGCAACAGGCTGAGACCAATCGTTCAGATTGAGCTCGGAAGAAAAGAATTCTGATACTTTGTCTGAGCTAAAAAGCAGAATTCCAAGAGGATGAAAAATGAGGAAGTCAGGGATACAATCTTCATTTGGATAGATATTATTACCGTTTTCCACCATCTCGTTGAAGAATTCGCTTGCCATTACAGTGATTGCACTCAACAGATACGGTAGAGGATAACCATTGGAATCATACCATTCATCAATTTTACGCGAGACCATTCCACCACCAACTACATGGAGCATATAGTTTGGAACCCATTGGGAACGGTTCACGTCGAGACTGGTAGGGAATATTTCTTGACTCAGAAATTGATTCCAGCCAAAATCACTAATGACAGGAAGAGGAGACGTGATGCTGCGCCAGACACTTGTTGTACCGTTTTTCCATGGGATCGCATCAAAGGTGCTTGGCCGGTCGAGTTGCTGATACGTATCACAACCGCCGTTGACAAAGACCGAGATGGGATTAAAAAGTGCTTCTGACCCGTAGTCGTATGGACGGAAGAAATAATAATTCTTTTCTTGTCCATACAGCTTCGATGAGGAAAAGAGACAGCAAGAAAAAATAATGAAGCATATCGCTGTTATGAAAGAGATCTGTCTATAATTCTTCTGTTGATTTTTAATGTCTGTCATTAAATAATATCTTCGAAATGCAATATGTATAAGTGTTCCTGTAGTACATAATAATCAAAAAAACGCCAATCTTTAGCCGTTTTTAGTTATCTGTGAAAAAATATGAAGAAGGAGAGTGATCAGATTTGGAGCTTGCAGAGAGAATGAAAATCGAAAAGAGGAACATGGAAGGCGGTATGTTTTATTCTTGAGCTCCTGCAAAGTAACTGGACAGCCTCTTCAGTCATTGTCGGGTGGGCTGCAAGAGAGAGACTGTCTTCGTCGATAAGGTAAATGGGCTGATCTGAATTGCCGACCGTTCGATAAGCCCGATTCTCTGTTGTGCCGGAATGGGCATAGAGTACGACTTGTTCATCACTGTAAGAATCATACATCTCTGAACTCTGTCCTTCATATTCTTCGCGTACCATACCATGCGACGTCAAGATGGCGTCCGCATTGATGGCATCGAGAAAGAAAGCCAATGAGATCATGAACCAAAAAATATTTGAGAGTACTTTATTTGACAATGCAAGAATCCCGAAATACTTGTTAACTCAGGATATCGAAAAACACGAAGAGATGCAAATGTCTCTAGGCAAATAAGATAATTTTGCTCGATATCATCTTCCTAAAAGGTCGCTATTCTTTAGAGAGGGATACTGGGAATCGCCATCGCTTTTTCGAAACGGGATTCCACAACAGAATATTTTTTGGACTAAAGCGTTGTAATGATCAGATGGAAGGAAGGTTGGATGACAATTCTATCGTTGTCGTCTAAAAAATTCCCAACGAGTCATTCCAGTCAGGATTATTCTAAAAAATTTGTAGCGGGGTACACTAATTCCTGCAGTTACAACTCCTTTCATCAGGATTTTCGAAATGACTTTGGGCTAGTTCAAACCACTATTGCTTTGTGTGCCAGAGTGGATTCAGCGGCTGCCTATAGCACCGAAGAGGATGTTCTCACTGTTTTGTAAATATCTGTTTACTCCAGCTTGAAAATGGCAATCAATGAAAATTTTAATGTATCGTCAGACTTGATCATTAAAAGGGATGGACGCTCAACCTTGAATTCAGTTAAGCTGAGATTAAAAGTACCATTCACCTCAAGTCTGTTCGGTGACCACTTTGTTGTTGCTGCAATGACAATATCTTTTGTCACGCCGTGAAAGGTGAGCTTTCCTGTTGCTTGAACACTGTCGCCATTCTGAACAACAGAAGTACTCGAAAACACCACATCAGGATATGTGATTGCATCGATCACTTCCATTGCATGCGAGTCACGATTTGAATTGCCACTGTTGAAAGTTGTGACGTCTATTTGTGCTAAGACGGTTTTGATTTCTTTCTTTACCGGGTCGATTTCGATACGGCAGTCTATTTCCTTGCTTGTGCTTTCAATATGATGAAGTGGATGTGTGAGCAAGTATGTAACCGATGTTTCGGTTTTGCTGCACTCAACCGACTTCGTTTGGCCAGCGGCACAAGATAGTGCCAAAATCATCCATCCGAAAATAAATACTATTCTTGTTCTCATCGTGCTCCTCTTAGAATGTTATAACAATCATCGAAGCTGTCAGTGCCGCACCGGTGATATATGCGGAAGCCTGATGGAAATGTGCGAGCTGGGAAGTCGTGGCACGACGCTTGATCATTGCACCGAGTATGGGGGTTATAATCATTCCTGTAAAGTGAACCCAAGCGAGCGCTTTGTGAATTGTTATCGTACTGAATTCGTCACGGCGAATCATGGGAGGCGGTGAAAGGACAGAAAGCAATCCGGTTGCCGAATATGAAATGATCGTTGTCGTTACAAACAGCTGATGATTGCTCCGATAGCTCCTCGCCGTATGTCCGTTGAGCATTTGCTGGCCGTAATAAATTGCAGCATACATGCTGCCAAGCGTCACAATCCCCCCAATGAGGTGAGCAGTGAGCATGCCGCGTCGAAGACTGAGTTCACTCTTGCGTACTTCCGGGGTTAGCGGAGAAGCCAAACCCATATTTCTGAAAAGACCATCTTCATCCCACAGAAATTTTTCCATATAGCTTGCATTCGTTGGGATCAATTTGCGTTTGGGGGGTTGTAAAAGAGAATCGGGTGATGTGTCCAGCGGACCATACAACAGTTGGTCTCGCAAGGAGGGTTGGAATGCAAATTCTTGAGCTTGCAGGTTCTGCATGCAGATGAAAACAATCGTGCAAATAAGACAGGGTTTCATTGTCCACCTTTCCGATAAGTGATGAAGATGATGTTTCCATTAAGTGTCTGATATGGCCACCTTAGAACAATCGAATCATCGAAGATCTTGATGAACGTATATCATCAAAACAATCTGAGAAGATGATTGTCTGTTTTTTTGACTCATCTTATAAAGCCCAATAAAAAATTTGTTAGATCAACAGAACATTACCTTCAACGCCTTCTTTCATCTTTTCCCGTGTTGCTTTTCGGTTCAGTTCGAGGAGGAGGCGGTGTCCTAGAACTTGATGTACGTTCGGCTGCACGCTGGCGCACTTCGCTGTCATGGATCGTTGCTTGTTTCGCCGGCGCTTCGGGTGCGTTTTTCCATGTATTCTGAACACGTTGCTGCCAACCTTGGGGGGTACTTCGCAAAATTTTGCCGTCCGGCGCTGCATAGACATTATTCTCTGTTGGCGAAGGGCGCGTCACGATTCGTGGTGTGGATCTTGAAATCGGTTGCGTCACAGGTTGTGGCGCTGTAGGTGTTGGCCTGATTATTGGACGAGTTTCGGGTGGAGTCGGCGAAGGAGTCGCCCTCGTGACTTCCCTTGCAGGTCTTGATGGCTCAGGTTGTTGAACAGGAGGAGTTACCGGCCTGATCATCGGGCGAGCTTTGGGTGAAGTCGGCGAAGGCGTTGTTCTTGCAATTTCCACCGGAGATCTTGGTGATCCACTTGCGACCGGGCGTCTAACGCTGGACCCTCTAAGATCATAGAGAGTTGCAGGGCGTTGCATACCGGAAGTACGTCTTACATCATTCGACGTTCTCCCGACCGGTGTGCTCGCTACTGTCTGGCGATAAACCGGATGGTACCCTTCACGATATACTGGTTTTGTGGATGGACGGTAATCCGGATGGTTTTCTGCTGGACCCCACCATCCTGTGTGCTCAACTCTTGATTGGCGTGCAAGCCATCCGTGTGGCTGTCCCCAGCCTGCGCCGAAAGACCAGCCTGCCCACGGATCGTAGTGAACATTGAATCCCCACGTCCACGGTCGTGCATAATATGAATGCCTATACCATGGATGATAATTGTATCCCGTTCCGTACACGACCGTCCTGCCATAGACGTAACATCCGGTGTAACCTGAAGTGTATCCAACATAAACGACATCGGGAGTATAGGTATACACGCGAACATAGCGGACATTGTACACAGGATAACGCGGTGGAATTGTATAAATAACTTCGGGGACGTTGATGCAGACTTTCCACGGACCATTGGGAGTCCCACTTTCAAACCATACTCCTTGATCGCAGTCATAATATCGCCCATTGACGCGAATGACTGCTGTCGATGTATTCACGGCGTAATCCATTCCTGTGTTCTCAATCGGTTCAAATTGCGGATCTCCGTCGTATTCGACTTGGCTTGTTGCATCTGCGCGGTCCACTTCTGCCATTTGAGGGATTTGAGCATCGAAGACAGCTTCTTTTGCCGGCACCGTTCCGGCGACATCTGCGAGCACATCGTCGCATACTGATCCGGGAGGAATTTTTTTGAAATCATCAGGAAGCTTGTCAGATGCAATAGATGTCCACGCGCCCGCCAAGCTCTTTGCAGTGAACCACCGCCCGGAGATGAGGATGAAGTACTTCTGCGTTTTAATCTCAAGAAACACCCTGCTTGGAGTGTTGCTCACGTAGAGGAGTCCTGTTTTTTCGATAGGCGCAAGCTGCTTAGGACCGTCGGTGGCGATCAATTCAGTTGGCTCTGTGCTCACGACAATCTCCGGCACTTTTCCAGTTTTCGACACAATATCGTTTGTCGTCGAATCTTCATCCGATTCTTCGTCGGATTTCGTTTGCTCGAAAAGATCGACAACAGATTGCGGGGGAGTGTCCGTCTGCTCCCAATGTCCCTTGATCATCTTTGCACTGAACCAGATATCTCCTCCGCGAAGATAGAACTTATCGCCAGAAAGATCCTGAACCAAAAAATATGGTGTATTGATTACACGCTTCAGTGATGTACCGTTGTTATCACTGAGAATTGGATCGCCGTCAATCTGGACGAGCACAGCGGGATGATCCATCACAATGATCTTGGGTGGAATCAATTCAAGTTCATGAGCGGTTTCCCTCTCTTTCTGTGCCGTCTCAACACTTACCAGCAGCAGATCGAGAGAAAAAGTGAGATCAAAACGTGGTATCATCTCTTCCAATGCTGCGGCGATCTTTGCTGTGTCTGCATCTGTCCCCGATGGGAATCTAGTCCTTCGCACTTCCATCTGTTCGAGCTTCACCGTCCGTGTCGGACGGTCAGTCATGACTCTGCAATCCACCCATATTGCTCCGAACACCGGCTCATCCTTCCCGATCGGGATGATGGAAACTGCAGCACGGGCTTTCAGAGAATTTCCTGAGTACGATTCGATCTGAGGTTGGTACATCGTGATTGTACCTTCGGAGCTCAGTACCTCGCGGGGCCAATCTTCTGCATAAAGCAACGTCGTCCAGCATGTTATTAATGCAATCACTATGTATTTCATCGTATTTCTCCTTTTTGGTTTAGATAGAAGAGAATCGTGGTTAAGATTTCGACCTATTATTGTCCCATCAAACCTTTCTATCTTTCTATGTATACAACGTATGATATACCAAAAAGGTGCCAATAATTTGGCTTACTTTCTAGTTCTTAATTGTTATCCCGGGTGTTTAGGTCTGTATATTATTGAATACAAACGAGGTCTAAAACTGTTCAACCCTGTCTCTTTAGATAGATAACAAGAAGGAATCAACTTGAGTTCAATTCTGATTCACTGGTCACATCAATCAGAATATAAAATCCACAAATAAAAAATCTCCTACTTCAGGACAATCTGTTTTGAGTCGATTGTATAAGCCGCAAAGTATCCTAGCGCGTCGCCGCTAATGTTAGAATTAGGGTTTGCCGGTGAAAGCGAGGTGGGACTCCGGTCGGAGGAGAGAATATCACTGAGTGTGTGGAAATAATCATAAGTCGACTTATCAATCGACCGTAATTCTATGGTAATTGTATCACCAACACTTACGTTCCTTCCGGCACGGATTCTTTCTGTCATCTCATTGCCATTGGTTAATTTATCAGTGAAGAGACGATACCGTCTCCCATCAATTGAATCGGCAGGAATCACTGCGCTGGAACGAGCATTTATCCGGTAATAATTGCCCAGCTCCGGTGGATCTTTGAACATCACGTAAATATCATACCCGGATTCTCCGTCCAACCCGTGTCTTGGGAGTGCATAGAGAGAATCGATAAAAACTTTTGCGGGCATGGAAGATGTCGCCATGTATTCCTTTCCATCAGCCTTCACGGAAAGTGTATACGTTCTTCCGGAGACACCAATCAATGTGGACGATTGATAGGTACCGCTGATTACTTCTTTCAATGTGTCGCGATTCCCGAGATCGTCTGTTATTACCACTTGTGCATGCGAGATAGGAGGTGTGGACAACGTCGTATCAAAGTAACTCCCCGTCATACTTAAAAAAACCGAATATGGGCCGGGTTGATCTTTGATGTTGCCTTCGACTACAGCGCGCGGATTCGCTGTGTTCAGATCAATGGAAACAACCTGCTGACACCCGGATAAAAACCAGATAATGGAAAAGAATGTCAGTACAAATATTGTACGAAGTAATAAGTTTCTTTTCGTTTTCATAAAATTCCTCAACCGTTAAAAATTGAAATTGTACGTCACTGATGGTATGATCGGGAAAAAGGTCGTTTGCACTGCCTGCGCTTTGCTGAGATTATTGGGATCCTGTCTAAAAGTGATGGAATAGGCATTCATTCTATCGTAGGCATTATAGAGTGAGAAGTTCAAATTTGATCTCGGCCCAAGTTTCCATGTGGCTGATAAATCCAGACGATGATATGCGGGCATTCGGTATCCATTTCTCTCGGTATACAATGGAATCCATCGACCCTCTGCCTGTAGGGGATATCCACCGCTCGGAAACGTTACCGCATTACCGGTATTGTACACCCATGCAGCTGAGAAATTCCACACACTATTATAATCATAGATCACCACTACCGAAACATCATGTGTCCGATCCTGTCGTGTCGGAAATGCCTGTCCATTATTGATCTGATCAAACTGTTCTTCTGTCTTGGATAATGTATATCCCACCCAGCCGGAAACCTGACCGAATTTCTTTCTCACAAGCAATTCTGCTCCATAGCTCCATCCTCTTCCATAAAGAAGAAGCGCTTCAACATTTTGGTTCAGTGAAAAATCGGCGCCATTTTTATAGTCGATCAAGTTCTGCATGTTTTTATAATAGAGTTCAAGTGAGGCTTCAAACTGGTTATCATTAAAATTTCTAAAATATCCTATATCGTACTGATCGGCGAATTGTGGTTTGACATTGTTGCTGCTTGGAACCCACAGATCGCTCGGATTCGACGTTGTGGAGTTCGACAAAAGATGAAGATACTGTGTCGTTCGTGTGTAGGAAGCTTTGATGGAACTTGTTTCGTTCAAGAGAACATTGGCGGAGATGCGCGGCTCAAGATTCGTGTATGTTTTAATGAAGTCACCTGATCGATATGTCGCCGTGTCGACAACTGCCCCGCTTTCATCATAGGAAAAGATATGACCAGGACCCAATAAGCTGAAGAGCGAATATCTCAATCCGTAATTAAGTTTGAATCCGTTTACAATGTCGAGTTCATGGGAAAAGTAGGCTGCACTTTCTAAAGCATATCTGTTTTCGATCGTCAAACTATTGGTAAAGCTGGTTGATCCTGCCGTGACCGTTCCAGGCAAAAATGTATGATAGACAGAGTTGACGCCAAATTTTATTGTGCTTTGAGAATTTGTGAAATATTGAAAATCCATTTTGAAATTCAGATCCTGAATGCCGGATGTAATCTGGAACTCGCTCGTGCCCGAACCTACCACGTTGCTGTATTCATAGTCGCTGATAATGAATGAAGTATTAGAGAAGAGGTGATCTCCAAAAATATGATTCCACCGAAGAGTCCCCGTGGTGTTTCCCCAGTTAAAACCGAATGTGCCGGGATAATTAAAATTATCTCTTCCAAAGTATCCTGAGATGAACATTCGGTCTTTCTGGCCAAGAGAGTAATTTGCTTTCGCATTAAGATCGTAGAAGTACAGACTTGCACGGTTGATCAGCGTGTCCTTCGAAAGTTTCAAGAAGAGATCGGCATAGGTCCTTCTTCCGGACACGATAAAAGAGCCTTCATCCCTTACAATAGGACCTTCCAATGTGAGCCGGGACGATAGAAGACCGATGCCGCCGGTACCGCCGAATTCTTTGTCGTTTCCATCGTTGGTCCGAATATCCAGCACAGAAGAAAGTCGGCCGCCGTATTCAGCAGGAATACCGCCGGTGATGACTTTCACATCTTTAATCGCATCCGAATTAAATACAGATAGAAATCCAAGCAAATGAGATGAATTATAAACCGGTGCCTCATCCAAGACAATGAGATTTTGGTCAATGCCGCCGCCGCGTGCATAGAATCCTGTTCCCCCTTCACCTGCCGATTGTACTCCGGGAAGCAGTTGAATCGTTTTGAGAATATCTTTCTCTCCTAATAATACTGGGATAGATTTTATTTCTTCTATTTCAAGTTTTTCTGCACTCACCTCCGTTGAGGTAACATTTGCATTCGTCCTCTCACCCGACACAACAACTTCACCAACTTTGATTGGTTCCGGCGTGAGTTCAAAGTTCACAATCTGATCCTTGTCAAGCAGAAGCGGAAATATTTTTGTCTTGAATCCGAGATACTGCACCAGTATTGTGTATGTTTCCCGGGGAAGTGTAAGAGAATAAAAACCGTACGTATTGGAAACAACTCCCACACCCGACAGTTCTTTTACGACAACTGCGGCGCCGATGAGAGCCTCGCCGGTTTCACCGTTCTTGACAATCCCGCTGATTGTTTGTTTCGTCTGTGAGAATGTAATACTGTTGGGGAGATGAAGAAGAAAAAGGATCGTAATGACCACAGCAAGAGTCTTCATATATTATTAAACCTTTTTGAAGAGGATTTTGTTCCTGTCGGAAGCAGAATATGTGTAATGTGGGGGTGTCGACGATCGTCACGATGAATTATCGCGCTTATGATTCTGTCCCGGATTTCGGTGGAAGAGTTTCTATATGGCTTGATGGAATGTATGGAGGCCCAACCGGATGAGGATAATATGGATTGACCCCGCAAAACCGGACAGTCAGTTAAACTGCTTTGAGTGAATAAAATAGATCTTCAAACTTATCCAGTGAACAATAGCCCAACGAAGAATGAAGACGTTTGATGTTATAAATTGTTTTAATAAACCTTCCACCCATTGTTATCAGTGATGATTTCATTGGAGTTCACTCCGCGAGATATTTTTTCATAATAGATCAAAGACAAATATTCATCTATCCCACGGAGTAAATAGCGTAAAAAACTTTGGCGGTCCTGCCAGTTGTTGGCATCCCGTCGTTTTTAACGGGACCGAAAAGAGCAATGGAGCAAATCCCCAATAAAGCAGTAAGGATGAGAACCACTTATGAAAATAGTAATGAGTATTTTTGAAAGACACAAGGGGAGTCATGATTTGCTGTGCAAAACCTTCTCAATCACGTCGAGCATGATATTTGCAGAAGCATCCCATGTAAAAGATTGCGCGTATGATAACGCGCCGGCCGCTAATCGCTTACGAAGATGTTCGTCCCGAAGGAGAAGAAGAATCTTTTCGGCAAGCTGTTCGATGTTCCCGTATTCGTAGAGCAATCCGGTTTCACCGTCGATTACGGCATCGCGCAGTCCCGGAACATCGCTCGCAACTACAGGAGTACCGCATGCATTGGCTTCGATAACAGTCAATCCCCAGCCTTCCTTTGCCGAAGGATTCACTACAATATCCATTTGATTCAACCACCGCACCTTTTCTTCTGAGGACACATAACCGGTGAATTCTGATGAGGCGGCAATGTTGAGATCTCCAGCAAGCTCCTGAAGCTGTTGACGCACATCTCCATCTCCTACAACAATGAGCCTGGCATTTGGAATTTCATGCAACACAATTTGAAACGCTTTCAAAAGATGATCAACGCTCTTATATTTCTTTAGCCTGCCGAGATACCCGATGAGTGGACAGCTGCTTTGTTGCCTACCAAGAGGATGATAGAGCGTGTGGTCGATTGCGTTGGACACGATATGGAGATTGGATTCTGGAAACCTTTGGGCGATCATTTCCTGCTTGGTGCTCTCTGAGACCACCGCCATGGGAATATCACGATAGATAGGGAAAGAAATACGTTCGGCGATATTTACGTACAATCCCGCCGATAATGATACTTCGACAAAAATGCTTTTGCCAAAAAGGTGATGGACAATTCCGACAAGCGGTTCTTTGACAAAGAGAGGTGTAAAGAATGGAATCTTATTGATGTCGTCCACTACGATATCATAGTGTTCGTGGCGGAATTGCGAATAATACCGAAGGGGAACAAAATAGTTGAACAAATTCCGGCTTCCTTGACGAATAATCCGTATACCATCAATCACTTCTTCGGTGGGTGCGCCGGGGAAGGAAGAGCAAAAGAGTGTAACACTGTGTCCGCGTGCAACGATACGCTTGAAGATTTCGTGCATGTGCACTTCTGCACCGCCGCCGTACGGATTTTGAATATCCTGCCAATTGAGAAGAAGTATTTTCATTCGCAGGTTAGTTTGAGTGGTTCTTAAGTCGTTGTATCTGATGATCGACCATCATCTTCACCAGATCCGTGAACGATGTGCGTGGTGACCAGCCCAACTCGGTTTTCGCTTTCGCTGCATCTGCGACGGTTGTTCCGGTTTCTGTGAGGCGGATGAATCGCGGGTCGACAACAACGTATTTTTGCCAGTCCATGCCGACACTGCTGAATGCCGTTTCGCACAATTGCCGCACGGTACGAACTTCTCCCGTGCCGATGACATATGTGTCCGGTGTATCGTGCTGCAGCATCATCCACATGGCTTCCACATAATCGCCTGCAAATCCCCAGTCGCGCTTTGCATCTAAATTGCCAAGCGCAATTTTCCCGTCTTTGACGATCGGTTCACCTTGCTCATTCAAGTCCGGAGAATTAAGAATGCCGAGTTTCATGCATGCAGCGCCGTACGCTACTTTTTGTGTCAGGAAGTGTATCCCGCGCCGGGGACTTTCGTGGTTGAACAAAATTCCGCATGCGATAAAGAGCTTGTAACTCGTCCTGTAGATTTGCGCCATGGTATGTGCATAGAGTTTGGCGGCGCCGTAAGGGTTGACCGGTGCAAACGGTGTTTGCTCATTTTGCGGTACTATAGTCGGTGTACCAAACATTTCCGATGAGGAAGCCTGATAGATCCGGCAATCCGGTTTTACATATCGCACTGCCTCATAGACACGATGAGCGCCAATGCCCGTGATCTCCGCTGTCTCGATGGCAAGCCGCCACGATTCGCCGGGGTACGACTGAGCCGCGAGATTGTATATCTCATCCGGTTGATACGAACGAATGTTCTCTGCGATGGAAAACGTGTCGAGCAGATCGCCGTACGCAATATGGATTTTGTTCGCAAGATGTGCCACGTGAGAGCTCGGCACGGCAGAGGTCTTGCGCATCAATCCCACTACTTGATAGTTCTTGACAAGCAGGAACTCTGCGAGGTACGAGCCATCTTGTCCGGTAATACCAATGATGAATGCAGTTTTTTGTTTCATCGTTCTCCTGAAGCGGCTTCAATCTTTCCATGGAGTGCCAGGCGAAGCGCCGTTCTCAATCCCTTATTTTTTTTGCTTTGACGGTGGCTGCTGTGCAGCCAATGCGCCTGCTTGTTTCATCTGAATCTGAGCGCGAAGTTGTCCGAGGATTTGGTCGATCCCCCGCTCCTTCGGATAGGCGGACTTGATGAGTGTCAGCACATCCTCAGCTTCCTTGTACATTTCTAATCCATCGTAGGAGTAGAAAAGAATGATGTACGGATTGTACTGCGATAGCTGTTCGGTGACAGGGTTACTGATCACCTGTTTGAGTTCTTGGATGATTTCGTTCAGTAATTGATGATAGCGGTCTTTATTGCCTCCCATATTATAGAATGAAGCTAAGTCATGCTTGATGCGATAATCCATCGGAATGGAACGTTGGGGCAGGACTTGTTCCATCCGGTCGAGGATTGCCGTTACTTCTTGCGGTTTGTTTTTGACATTAGCGCAATACAACGCGTAGGCAATAAACAGGTTTCTATAATTTGAAGTGAGTAAGCGGCGTGTGTCTTCGTCGTAATATGTTGTGCTGTCCTGAAATCCGCGCCATCGGAATCCGTACTGCGGTTCTTTGGGAAACTGTTTGATATCGGTGAAAATATTCTGGCGCAGCACCGGTTCATTCAAGTTTGCCCAATAGTTTTGCGATTTGAACGGAACCAACTTAAATGTCAATCCTGTCAATTGCATATAGTCGCGCAGACCGATCTTCCCGTCATCCGACACGGTCATTGCATAATAGATGGGCCTCCGCCAATTGTTCGTCATGATGATGTCGTACACCATAATATCCTGTGCACGGATCGCTTTGATATCTCCGACCTGCAGTGTGTTAGGCATGAGAAATCGGATCACACCGCTCCTGGCAATAGAAGTATCAAGCAGTGATGTACCGTAGTTTCCCTCTATGGTATATTTCTGAATGACATCGGGACCGACGGGTAATTGCATCCACCGCGGCTCAAACCGCATCGGTTGGATGCTTTCAATCTCTATATCCGAAGTCGAGATAGGCACTGTTTTTGCACTGTATGGTGTTTCATGTTTCAACTGTTTAATATACCAAGGTGTATTCACTAAACTTAAATTCACAATGCGAATATCACGCCGAATGCCTTCGACATCCTGCAAGTACCAAAGCGGAAATGTGTCGTTGTCGCCATTGGTGATCAGGATTGCATCCTTTTCACAACTCTGGAGCATGTTGTAGGAATAATCCCATGCGACATAATTTCCGGCGCGGTTTGCCTGATGATAATTGGAAACGAACATTTTCAGAGGCACAAACATGAGTGCAAGCGTAAGTACACCGTATCCGGTCATCTGAGCCGTTTGCTGCGCTGTGATTTTCTGTTTAACGAAATCAATCAGCGCGAGGACGCCGTAAGCAATCCAGAGTGAAAAAATAAAAAACGAGCCGACGTAAAAATAATCGCGTTCGCGCGGCTGCGGCTCCTGCTGATTCTGGTAGAGTGCAAGAACGACCCCCATGATGATAAATGTAACGATCATGGTGAAACCGATATTCGGCTGTTTACGACATTGGTAGTATGCACCCAGCAAACCCAACAAAAAGGGAATCAAATAATATTGTTTCCAATTCACGCCGGCATCTTTGAAATCGCCATCAGAGCCGATGTAGTTCCAGCCGAGATATCGAAGGTACATATGTTGGATTTGGTATCGCCACAGATAGTCCAGATCGCTGGTGTAATTTTGATGGAAGCGTTTCTTTTCAGGATCGGTGTCCCAGCGTCGATTTATAATCGGAGCACTGCCGTACTGTTCGCGGTTGAGATATGAAACGAGTCTTCCTAACGTGCTTGGATCGTTCTCATTCATCGGCGGATGAGCATTCGCTCGAATGTAGACCATCGTGTATGTTGAATAACCGAGGACGATGAACAAAAAGGAAAGGAGTGCAACATTCAACAGCCGTTTCTTTTTCCGGATGGAATAGTACACGCCGGAGACGGCGCCAAGAAGAAGAGCGATCGGGATGAAAGTGATGATCTCGCTTTTTGTTCCGCTCACTTCGCCGTCGAGGAGAGATGGAAGAACTGTAACGACGCCTGGATAGATAATAAAAAAAGTGATCAATGCGCCGATGCCAAACTTGACGAAGGATTTCCACTCGAACTTGTTGTACCGGAAATACCACAAAAACATCACAGGGAACAAGGCAAGCACGGCAAGCAAATGTACGCCAACCGAAAGACCGACGATGTACGCCATTAGAAGAATGTATCGATCGCCGCTGTCTTTGTCTGCGCGTTCGTACCAACGAAGTCCGAGGAGAATGATCAGCCCCACAAATGTCATGCTGAGTCCGTACACTTCCGCTTCAACCGCATTAAACCAGAAGGTGCTGGTGAATGCCAGCGAAAGCGCTCCGATGATCGCTGAACCATATACTGTAATGCGCTCAAAGAATGCGCTCGGAATTCCTCTCCATATCACCATCAAATCGACAATAATAAGATAGAGCAATCCGCATGTCAGAGCGGCGCCAAGCGCCGACAGGATGTGCATTCGGACAGCAATATCAGGGATCAGAGGAATCATCGATGAAATGCGCGCGAAGAGCAAAAAGAGCGGCGCGCCGGGCGGATGCGGCACTTGCAATGAAAATGCCGCCGCGCAGAACTCGCCTACATCCCAGAATACGACGGTGGGCGAGAGGGTTTTGATGTATACCGCCAGAGGTACAAGGAAAACTACTAGTGCGATAAGTCGATTGAGTTTCTTGTATTCCATTTATTCTCTAAGGATTTTACTGTACTAAAATTCACAATCAATGTATAAGGAAAAGGCTTGAACTTCAAGAAGTTTAAGGAACGAGATTCCCGAAATCTATTTCTATTCTACACGGAGAGATTTCGGGAATCTACTTAAACGTCTGACAAATTTCATCGCAGAGCACATATCCCTTTGCAGTGAGCCGGATTCGCCCGCTCTCCATCCGCGCACTTCCTTGTTGAATCAATTCAGAGATGATGGATGCATTCTCTGTTGAAAGATCGCGTGAAAAGCGCCGGCGAAATTGTTCCAGGTCGATTCCTTCGCTTCGCAAGCCGAGAAAGATCACTTCTTCCATGAATTGAGTTTCGGTAAGATGCTCTCCGCCTGCGAGCGGGAGAGTGCGCTCGTCCAATTGTTTGATGTATAGAGTGAGATCGGATATGTTCCACCAGCGTTCGTTCTTCCAAAATGAATGTGCCGATGGACCAAAGCCAAGATAATGAGAGTGATTCCAGTAATTGAGATTGTGGCGGCATTTGAAATTCGGCTTGCTCGCCGCGGCGGGTCTGGCGAAGTTCGATACTTCGTATTGTTCGTAGCCATGAGATGTGAGAAAATCGATGGTGAATTCGTACAAATCGGCATCGCGTTCAGAATCAATCGGTGTCACTTGGTTTAATTGAACCATGCGAAAGAGTGGCGTCTCCGGTTCGATGATAAGACTGTAGCACGAGATATGTTCGGGTTGAAGTTCCACCGCTTGTTCCAGATTCGATTTCCACTTTGCCAAAGTCTGGTGAGGAAGCGAAAAGATGAGATCGAAGCTGACATTTTCAAATCCGGCGGCGGTGCAATCCCGTACGCACCGCTTCGCCTCGGATGCAGTATGAATACGGGTCAGAAACTTCAAGTCTTCATCGTGGAATGATTGAATACCCATACTGATGCGGTTAATGCCGGCAGATCGGAATGCATGAAGCTTATCCCTGTTCACTGTCCCTGGGTTTGTCTCCAGCGTAATCTCGGCATTCGTCTGAATCGCAAACCGGGATGCGAGGAGGTTGAGTATCTTTTCTATTTCAGACGGATGAAGAAGAGAGGGTGTTCCGCCCCCAAAGAAAATTGTCTCGTATGGTTCTTGGAAACGTTGATCCTCCGCCCGAAGCTCAATCTCCGTTTTAAGCGTGGAAAGAAACCGCTCTTCCAGCGAGCGATGCCCTAATTCTGATTCCACAGGCACAACCGAGTAAAAATCGCAGTAGATGCACTTGTGTTCGCAGAAGGGAATATGGAAGTAAAGGGAAGCCATTTGGGATTTGCGATTTTCAATTTCCAAGTTGAAAATTGGAAATTGGCAATTAACGAATCAGTGTTCCAATCCTCTTCCATCGGATAGCCGATAACTTTTCTGAGATATTTGAGACAGAAACTTCCGTGTCCCACGACCAGTACACGAACAATGCTTCACCGATTAAATGATCATCCGGTACAAAACCCCAATAGCGGCTGTCCATGCTGTTGTCACGATTGTCACCAAGAACGAAATAGTAATTTTGGCGAACACGGTACGTCGATGCCGCCGCTCCGTCAATCAAAATCATATTGTTAGCAGTCCGAACAGTGTGTCCTTCACGCTCGATGAGCATGCGCCATGGGGCGATGGTTGCCGGTTCAAGTTTTAGAATATCACCCTGTTTTGGGACAATGATCGGTCCATAGTTGACATTGCTGAATGTTGAACCCTGTGGAAACATCTCTGGATTTTGCCGCCATGAATTTCCGTTCGGATGGTCGGTTTGAATACCATGAAGAGGAAAGGGAATGAGGATTTTGTTTACAGAGACAAGACCGGAATGAATTTCCACCGTATCACCTGGCAATCCGATACATCGCTTGATATAATGAGCATATTCCGGACTTGTAACTTCATTCATGCCGCCGGGAAATTCGAACACTATCACATCTCCGCGATGGATGTTTTGAAAAAAAGAAAGTGTGAACGAAGGTAATGTCCGCGTAACAAGCGGCAGATGACGCGGTGTACGCAAGCCATATGCAATTTTGTTGACCAAAAGAAAATCACCTATTTGGAGCGTGTTTTCCATTGAAGTCGAGGGAATTCGATATGCATCAAGAACAAAGACTTTTAAAAGGAAAGCTGCAAGCACTGTGATCAGGATGGTCTTGCCGTATTCCATCAGTGTCAATGCAAGACTCTTCTTCTTTTGTTGAGCGTGCACAGAGTGATCTTGAGGTGTACTATGAGCAGATTGCTCTCGCATTATTTAATGAGCGAACCGATGCGACCCCAGCGCACTGATGCAAGTCTCCCAAAAATATCATAGAGTGGGAGGTCGGAGTTCCACGACCAATAGACGATCATCGGCGTGCCGACAAGGTTTTCTTTCGGAATAAAACCCCAGTAACGGCCGTCCAGACTATTGTCTCGGTGGTCGCCCATGCCGAAGAGATAATCGCGCTGCACGGTGTATGATGTTGCAGGTTTTCCATCAATCAAGACTGTTCCGGCGACAGCTTCCACTGTGTGTCCTTCCCGCTTGATGAAGATTTGCCATGCGGAAGAATTTTGTGGGGTCAATGGAATCACCATACCTTGTTTCGGGACGACAAGCGGACCGAAGTTGTCTTGATTCCAGCCGGAGCCGACAGGGAAGATACCATCGTCCTGTTCGTTTGAAGGCACCGACCAACCGCGATCGAATCTGACATTGCGGGGTAACGGCAGCATCTGTCCGTTCACCGATAAAACACGGTCACGAATTTGAATTGTGTCGCCGGGTGTTCCAACACACCGTTTGAGGTAGAAGGTAAAATCCTGCGGTTGGACTTCGTCGCGCATGCCCGGGAAGACGAATACAATGACGTCACCGCGTTTCACATCTCTGAATGCCGGAATGCGAAACCATGGTAAGCGTACGTTGGTGAAAGGAATGTTCCGCGGCGATGTTCCACCGTAAATAAATTTGTTGACGAAGAGCAGTTCACCGGTCATCACTTCGTTCTCCATCGATCCGGTCGGAACGAGGAAGGATGCAACGACAAAATTATTGATAAGAAGAAAAAGACCTATGACGATTCCGGTTTCTTTGAGGAATGCTATTGTCTTCTCTTTCAACGTCTGCAGAGTCGGTTGTTCTTCTTTTTTTTGTTTCTTTTCATTGCTCATAATTATTTCCATTTTAGTTATTATTTCAATCACCCAATCAACAAATCACTTAATCACTCAATCGCAAAATCACACATCGCATTCTCACTCTTCCAATGATAGAACGGCAAGGAATGCTTCCTGCGGCACTTCTACACTGCCGACTCGTTTCATCCGCTTCTTGCCTTCTTTCTGTTTTTCCAACAGTTTCCGTTTGCGTGAGATGTCGCCGCCGTAGCACTTTGCTATCACATTTTTGCGAATGGCGCTGAGTGATTCACGCGCAATCACTTTACTGCCGATCGCGGCTTGTATTGCCACCTCAAACATTTGACGAGGAATGAGGCTCCGAAGTTTCGTGCACAGTTTGCGTCCCCATTCATACGATTTAGCACGGTGAATAATGGTGGAAAGGGCGTCAACAGGTTCGCCATTCAGTAAAATGTCCAATTTTACGAGGTCGGATTCGCGATATTCCAGGAAATCGTAATCAAGCGAAGCATAGCCGCGCGAGAGGGATTTGAGTTTGTCGTAGAAATCAAAAATAATTTCAGATAACGGCAGTTCAAAATGGATATCGGCACGCTCCGGGCTAAGATAGGTAGTATTACGATGAATACCGCGGCGATCCATACAAAGCTTCATAATGTTGCCGATGTATTCTATGGGTGTGATGATTTGTGCCTTCACGAACGGCTCTTCCACTTTCTCGATCTTGCCGGCATCCGGCATCAGCGCGGGATTATCGACGAAGAGAACATCTTTGTCTGTCTTTGTAACGCGGTACTCGACGTTCGGTACTGTATTAATGAGGTGCTGATTGTATTCGCGTTCCAATCGTTCACGGACGATTTCCATATGGAGAAGTCCGAGAAATCCGGCGCGGAATCCGAATCCAAGTGCAACGGAGGATTCAGGTTCAAAAATAAGTGAGGCATCGTTCAATTTCAGTTTATCAAGAGCATCGCGCAGCTCGCCAAAGTCGTCGCTGTTGGATGGAAACATACCGCTGAAGACCATCGGCTTGGCTTCTTTGTAACCTGGAAGCGGTTCCGCAGCAGGATTATCTACGAGTGTAATCGTATCGCCGACTTTCGTGTCGTGCACATCTTTGACATTCGCAATGATGTA
>Ga0187886_1000625_pt1 | contig 40028 bp, 34 predicted proteins | sample June2016WEW_20_1_FD_133001 | JGI IMG/M metagenome (GOLD analysis project Ga0187886, IMG submission 133001) | Peatland microbial communities from SPRUCE experiment site at the Marcell Experimental Forest, Minnesota, USA - June2016WEW_20_150 | ecosystem: Environmental > Terrestrial > Soil >...
ACGCTTCTTGCGTCTGGGCGCCCAGAGACTTTCCTTGACCAACCACCGAGTGAGCGTTTGCCGTGAAATGCGCAAAGCGTGATATTCCTCTCACTTCTCGGAAAACAGCGTTGGATCATAATCTGAATACTGCTCTCGGAACAATCGAAATACTTTCTTCCGCGTTCTCTTCCGAATATCCTCGATGAGAACTCGTGCCCCGCGGAGTCGATGCACCAGTCCTGCTTCTGCCTGTGTCCGATAGCGGGCTAACACACGATACATCTGCCGCTCGCTGAGATGTATGCTCTCGGCTGCTTCTAACACGATGATTTTGCCTTCTTTGTTCCGTACTATCATTTTCAATCGGGTTTCCATTTCTCTTATATGCTCATTGTTATGGTTTGTCCCATTCCAGAAGTCATTTCTCTTTTGAGGACTTCTAACATACGCAAACCTGACATTCTTAATGAGCTATTACAATGCGTAAACTCATCAAACTTAAGAGTGGAAAAGGATTATTAAATTGATTACCATTTAAAAGCATTTATCTCTATATGTTAAGAAAGGGTGCTGCCTTTCATGAATACAATACATCGATTGCGATGGTTGCTATTGTTTCTCCTCACCTGTTTGTTTGTATGTCCCGGCTCTCTTGCACAAGAACAACAAAAAACACCACTGAGGCAGTATATCCATAAAATATGGACGAACAAAGATGGATTGCCGCATAATTCCGGTCGGGCACTTGTTCAGACACAAGACGGATATCTCTGGATTGCCACACAAGATGGTCTCGTTCGCTTCAATGGATCCATCTTTCAAGTGTTTGATAAAGACAACACGCCTGCGCTAAAGCACAATGACATTACAGCGTTGATTGAGTCTTCCGATGGAACGCTTTGGATTGGAACGTACAATGGACTTACCAGTCTCAAGAACGGTATCTTCACGTATCATCCAACAAACACGACTGGAGGACTTGAAGTCATTCGGGCGCTGGCAATAGACCATGAGGGAAATTGTTGGATAGGCACGATGAATGCCGGGCTTCGCAAGTACAAAGATGGGAAAACAGAATCCATCACTACTGCACAAGGTCTTTCCAGTAACGTAGTGTATGCAATTGCAGAAGATCATCAAGGTAACATTTGGGTAGGAACAAATGCAGGTGTAAGCGTGTATCGTCATGGCCGATGGTCGTACTATACGAGTAAAAATGGATTACCGCATGAAACGGTGAGAAGTATTTATAAAGCATCTGACAGCACTATGTGGATTGGTACGTCGGGAGGTCTCGTCAGGTGGAGGAAAGGCTCACTTCACACATTTACAACAGATGACGGACTTTCTAATAATAGGATTCGGGCAATCTATGAAGATCGTTCAAGAGAGTTGTGGATTGGAACTGAAGGAGGTGGTATTTGTCAGTTTGCTTCTGGTGTCTTCATGCCATTTCGTTCTTCCGATGGTCTCTCGGGTGATGTAGTAGTTTCCATATTAGAAGATCGTGAAGGGACTTTATGGGTTGGCAACTACAATACTGGATTGGATCAATTCTGGAAGGGGAAGTTTCTCAATTACACTGAACGTGAAGGATTACCCAGCGTTGGTACCGGGTCTATCATGCAAGCACATAATGGGGATATGTGGATCGGTTGTGCTGGCGTAGTACGTTTCGACGGGAAGAAGTTCATGGTCTGTCACATAAAGAATATTCTTCCGAGTAATAATGTTCGTTCATTTTTTGAGGATTCTCATGGTACCATATGGATTGGTACGGAAATAGGTCTCACAGAATTTCGTAATGGTATTTTCCATGCGTATACTGCGAAGGATGGATTGACAGATGTCTACATTCGCGCAATTGGAGAAGATCACCAAGGATATTTATGGGTAGGGACGCTCAACGGTGGAATTCATCGATTAGAAAATGGAAGATTTGTGAATTATCGGGATAAAGGATTACCGATGAATGTGATCCGGTCTATTCTCGTTGACCACAGCGGCGCCATGTGGATTGGAGGGAATGAGGCGGTCATGCGATGGCAAAATGGATCTGTAACAACATATACACAAAAAGATGGATTGCCGGTTGAACCCATCTATGGTATGATGGAAGATCGTGAACATATTCTTTGGATGGGAAGTTATGGCGGTGGGCTTGTACGAGTGAAGGATGGTAAATTCACTCGATTCACCCGCAAACATGGTCTCTATAATGATGCAGTGTATGAAATCCTTGAGGATGATCTTGGATATCTTTGGATGAGCCATATCAATGGTATCAGTCGTGTCAGCAAACAAATTCTCAACGATTTTGCGGATGGTAAAATTGATCGTATTCAACATACAGCATATACATATTCTGATGGCATGTTGAATGATGTTTGTTCCAGTAATGGGCAATCAACTGCGTGTAAGACTTCTGACGGCCGTCTCTGGTTTTCCACCGCCGGAGGTATTGTCGTTGTAGATCCAAAGCAATTACAGAAAAGCAATCTTCCACCGCCTGTCGTGATTGAACGAGTGGTGATGGATAGGGTAGATTATTCTCCATATGAGTACGGACATTTCGCGCCCGGCAACGGTCAGGTAGAATTTCACTATGGAGGATTGAGTTTCACTACACCGCAGAAAGTGAATTTCCGTTATAAATTGGAGGGATTTGATAAGGAATGGAGATCGGTGGGAACACGGCACGAAGCGTTTTATACGAACTTACCGCCAAGGGAATACGTCTTTCGTGTCACGGCATGCAATAGCGATGGTGTGTGGAATGAAACCGGAGCAAGCTTTGCGTTCGAACTTGAACCGCATTTCTACCAAACATTGTGGTTCTATGGTCTTGTGCTGGTGGTTATAATCAGCACCGGATTTGGTGTATATCGCCGGCGTGTGCGGCAATTTGTAAAGAGAGAGAAACAACTGGAACAGCACGTCTTTGAACGCCGAGCAGTAGAGGAAACGCTGGCAAAAGAACGCAATTTATTCCGGATATTGATTGATAATATTCCGGATGGTATCTATGTCAAAGATACTGATTGCCGTATCACCATAGCGAATATCACAGATTTTCATAACATGGGAGCACAGTCAGAAGCAGAAGTTTTAGGAAAAACCAATTTTGATTTTTTCCCAAAAGACATAGCAACAGATTTCCATAATGAGGATCAGTCGGTCATTCAGACTAATACACCGCTCATCAATAAGGAGGAATTCTTTCTCGATAAGGAAGGAAAAAAACATTGGATGCTTACATCCAAGTTGCCTTTGCGAGATGAACAAGGGAAGATCGTTGGTCTTGTCGGCATTAGTCGAGACATTACTGAGCAAAAAAAACTCCAACAAGAGTTGCTCCAATCGCAAAAAATGCAAAGTATCGGCACGCTTGCCGGCGGTATTGCGCACGACTTCAATAATATTCTCGGCATTATGCTCGGGTACACTTCGTTGCTGAGTAAACAAAGATCAGATGATCAGAAATTTATCGAGAGTCTATCGGCTGTTACGCAAACAATTCAGCGCGGAGCAGCGCTGGTGCGTCAAATTTTGACATTCGCACGAAAGACCGAAATTTCATTCGAGCCGATAGATATTACCGAACTCGTGCACGAAATTCTGTCGATGCTCAAACAAACCTTTTCCAAGCTCATCATCTTTACAGAGACTTTTGATAAGAACATTCCATACATCTCTGCCGATCGCATACAGATTCATCAGGCATTATTGAACCTTTGTGTTAATGCGAGGGATGCCATGCCCAATGGCGGAACAATTTCAATGAAAGTGGAGAAACATCTTAAAGAATACGTTCGAGCACAATTTGCTTCTGCCGATCAAGATTCATATGTGAGTATCAGTGTGAGTGATACTGGCGAAGGAATGGATGAAGCAACCCGACAAAGGATATTTGATCCGTTTTTCACAACAAAGCCGTTAGGAAAAGGAACGGGGATGGGATTGTCTGTTGTCTACGGTGTTATGCAAGCACATCAAGGTTTCATTAGCGTAGAAAGCAAACTGGGCATTGGAACTACGTTTCACCTTTATTTCCCGGTTTCAACTCCCGGTGATAACATAATGGATGTGCAAACACCGAATAAATCTTTTTCGGTTGGCGGTACAGAGACCATTCTGTTTGTAGAGGATGAAGAACTTCTAAGAGATACCGCATGTCCATTTCTCGAATTCAAAGGATATACTGTCTATACGGCAAATGACGGTCTTGAAGGGATCGATATGTACTCACAGCATAAACAGAAAATTGCCCTTGTCATCACTGATCTTGGCCTTCCGGGAATTAGTGGTATGGAGGAATTTAAGAGACTCAAAGAGATTAATTCGAATGTAAAAGTAATTTTTGCCAGTGGTTTTTTTGATCCGAATGTTAAATCTGAACTCCTAAAAGCTGGGGCTCGCGGTTTTATTCAGAAGCCTTATATGATTGATGAAATTCTACAGATAATCCGGAAAGTATTAGATGAAAGTTGCTAAGTAATTTCTAGTCAGCTTTTTTTATAAAAATATATGTCCATGAAAGATCAAAGAAAATAGTACGCAGCGTCAAGGTAAAAGCAAGAAAAAACGTTGACTTTCAGGTTAAGACAACATATATATTATGCTCTATAAAACGGATCTCGATATGAGAGGTGTAAAATGAATGCGAATATTCGTATGATAAACTCTCAGAGTTGTAGTACTAGAGAGGTGAAAAATATTGCATTGAACATTCTTGTCGGGTTCCTGCTTGTCCAGCTTGCTGTGACTCCATCTTCCTTTGCGCTTGACCCGACAAAGACCACTATTCAGTATAGCCATTTAGTGTGGAAACAGGAAGATGGATTGCCGCAGGATTTGGTACAGTGCATCACACAGACACGTGACGGTTATCTTTGGCTCGGAACACAAGAAGGACTTATCCGATTCGATGGAGTACAGTTTACTGTTTTTGATAGAAGCACAACAGCAGGACTCAGGTACAATGGCATTGAAGCACTCATTCAATCTACCGACGGAAGCCTGTGGATAGGAACCCAGGATGGCCTCACACGAATACGAAATGGAAAATTCATCACTTATACAAGGGCAGATGGACTTGCAAATAATTATGTAACAGATCTCTTTGAAGATGCTGAAGGAAGGCTCTGGATTACGACCCTGTACGAAGGATTAAGTGTGTGGAAGGAAGAGAAATTTACAAACTACACTACAAAAGATGGCCTTTCCAGTAATTACTTAACATGCGTGAGCGGGGGGATCGACGGAAGCATCTACATCGGTTCGACTACTGCCGGGTTGAGTAGATTCAAGGATGGAGTCTTTTCCACCTATACTACCGCCAACGGACTTGCCAGCAACACTATCACATCTGTGTGCCAAAATATTGACAATGTTTTATGGGTTGCCACCAACGCCGGTCTCAGCCAACTCAAGAATGGGAAATGGACGACATTCACAACCAAAGATGGTTTGGCAAACAATTGGGTGCGAAGCATCTACAAAGATCGTGACGGCAACTTATGGATCGGAACCAATGGAGGTCTCAACCGCATCCGGGATAACCATATCTGTGCGTACACCTCCGATGATGTGTTGAGTGGTAAATTTGTGAAGGCATTCTTTGAAGATATTGAAGGAAATCTTTGGGTCGGTACATTGAATAACGGACTGAATTGTTTCCGTCCCGGGAGGTTCACAGTCTACACGGATAAAGAAGGGTTGAGAAATAACGAGGTACGACCTATCTACCAAACATCCGATAGCTCTGTATGGGTGGGAACAATCGGCGGAGGTTTATCTCGTTTCAAGAACGGATCGGTGAAAACGTTCACCATGAAGGATGGTCTCCCTTCCAATAGTATACGTGCACTCTGCGAAGATGTGGACGGTTCATTGTGGATTGGAACTTCTGATCAGGGTTTATGCCGGTTGAAAAACGGCAAGTTTACCACATGGACAACAAAAAACGGATTGGCAAATAACTTTATATATAGCCTCTTCCTGAGCAGGGATCATACTCTTTGGATCGGCACACTTGGTGGTTTCAATACATTGAAGAATGGCAAGTTCACAACGTATACAACTAAGGATGGTTTGGGGAGTAATGGTATCCGGACTATTCTGGAGACCCACGATGGAAATTTATGGATCTGTTCCGATAACGGATTACACAGATTCAAAGACGGGAAGCTGACACGGTATTCCGCAAAAGACGGGCTTGCATACAACGAAGTTTTTTCTCTCTTCGAGGACGAAAACAATATTCTCTGGATTGGCACATTTGGTGGTGGTCTAAGTAGATTCAAAGATGGCCGCTTCAACTCATATACCACGAAAGACGGTCTGTACAATAACGGTGTATTCCAAATTCTTCCGGATGAGCAAAATAATCTCTGGATGACGAGCAATCGGGGGGTCTTCCGTGTCAACAAGAAAGAGCTTAATGATTTTACTGAGGGGAAGATCCAAAAAATCCATTGTACAGTGTTTGGTAAAGATAACGGTATGATAAGCACAAAATGTAATGGAAGTTCGCAGCCTGCGGGGATTCGCACGTATGATGGGAAACTTTGGATCCCAACACTCAATGGTGTAGTAATCATAGACCCTGCAACAGCCGGACAGAGCACACTTATTCCGCCTGTGTTTATAGAGCACGCTTTTGTCAACAACGAGGAAGTAGCTATTGATAGTTTGATACAAGTAGGACCGGGGCAAGGCGAACTAGAGTTTCACTATACCGCACTGAGTTATGCAGCACCCCAGCTGATAAGCTTCAAATATATGCTTGCTGGTTATGACAAAGATTGGATTGATGCTGGCACACGACGCGTGGCATCTTACACCCATATTCCTCATGGGAAATATACATTCAAGGTCATTGCATGCAATAACGACGGTGTATGGAATTGGAAAGGCGCAGCATTGGAATTGAATATCGCTGCGTATTTCTATCAGACGAATTGGTTTCGTGGCCTTATGGTAATTGTGGCTATCCTATCGGGTCTTGGTATACATCGACTTCGCGTGTGGCGCCTCATAGTGCGGGAAAAAATACTGAAAGTAAATGTTGAAGAAGCAATGTCGAAGATCAAAGTACTCAATGGTCTCATTCCGATATGCGCGAACTGTAAAAAAATACGCGATGATAAAGGGTACTGGAATCAACTGGAACAATACATTAATGAGCATTCTGAAGCAACCTTCAGCCATGGTGTTTGTCCGACATGTGCAGAAAAGCTGTATGGAGGCTATCTGTCAAAAATCAAAGATAAACGCGGGACGATTTTATCTCAACATCTCCCGACAGATTTACCGAAGAAAGAGAATTCTAACTCCGGCCACCGCGGCACAAGCTCCGACAATAGCCAGTCATAATAGAGCCATTCGCGAAATAAAATCCACACAGTTGGCAGTGAACATGATAATCATTTCATAAATGCCCGTCGGTGAGAGCGTTTCGTATAGAAAGAAAAATACCATCAGCGCAGACAGGGCTGGCACTGCCGACACAGAACCTATCTCAGTAGAAAGCAGAATACGATGGTTTCATGAACACACTCCCAATAAACGTCCTTTATGGGTTGTCGAAAACAAAAATAGTGAAATCATCGGTTGGGTCAGTTTTCAATCGTTCTACGGCAGGCCGGCGTATGATGCGACTATCGAGCTAAGTATTTATCTGGACGTTGTGCACAGAAGCAAAGGATTGGGTAAGCAGGTGCTGCGCCATGCAATAGATGAAGCTCCAAAATTTGGTGTGAAGACAATCCTGGGATATATTTTTGCCCATAATGAACCAAGTATAAAATTATTTAAACGTTTTGGCTTTGAAGTCTGGGCAACACTTCCCAATATTGCTTCATTAGACGGTGTGGAAAGAAGTTTGAAAATTTTTGGCAAGCGTATAGCCTAACTAAGTAACTGCGGGCATCTTTTAACTTTAGGTGCGGGAATGACAAGGTGTTGTGTGCCGAATATGACAAGTGGATAAAAAAGAAAGTACTATCATTCCCAGCCGGAGGCGTAGAATTGAATCACGCGAAGCGTAATACATTATCAGCTTTCCAGCTAATCGAGAATCCAGAAAAACAGATAGAATACCCCGAACCTTGGTCTGAGATAGTTTATTCCTCATATCTCTACAATCTCAAATCCATTCTAATCTTGACTCTGGCTGTGGAATATGCTATATTTTCAATGGAAAGAACGAAATACCTCAAGAAAGATATGAGCTAACAGCTCAATTGGTCAAAAGGAGGTGCATAGGTCTTCAGTATATTCGCAGAAACCATCGGTACAAGCATAAAACTAAGCCGAAAAGTATTGGTGCTCAATCATAATTATGAGCCATTAAGCATCTGTAATGTCAAGAAAGCTGTCATCCTCTTGTATTTAGGCAAAGCTGAGTTGATTGCGGCGTGCGATGGAAAAAAATTGCATTCTGTCTATTTGACGATGCCCTATCCAAGCATAGTTCGCCTCTGTGTTTTCGTTCGCGTCCCTTATAAAAAGATTGTCCTCTCACGCAAGAATATTTTGCGCCGCGATGGACATAGTTGTCAATATTGCGGGAGAACTGACACCATGCTCACCGTGGATCATATTATCCCAAGAGCGAAGGGCGGCCCAGATTCGTGGGAAAATCTGGTGGCAGCGTGTGTCTCTTGTAACAACAAAAAAGGAGACAGAACTTTGCATGAATCACAGATGACTCTCCTCCGCAGACCGATTCGTCCCAACCACGTGATGTTTATCCGCCATTTCGTCGGCACTGTGGATGACCATTGGAAGCCGTATTTGTTTATGAATTAGTTGTTAGTTATCAGTCCTCAGTCGTCAGTTATCAATTTAATTTTTCTGATTACTGACAACTGAAAACTGTTTACTGTTTCATCAAAAGGAGTCTCTTGTTCTTTTGAGTCAGAAGAAAAAAATTATCCTGAGCGGAATGCGCCCTACAGGCAAACTGCATCTTGGTCATCTTACAGGCGCTCTCGAAAACTGGGTTGCATTGCAGGGTGAATACCAAAATTATCATCTCATCGCAGATTATCATGCGCTGACAACAAATCCAGATACTTCTGAAATTTACGATAATTCCATCGATATGCTCATCGATTGGCTTGCCGCCGGACTTGAACCTGAGCAAAGTCCGATGTTCAGACAATCACAGATCAAAGAACATGCTGAATTACATTTGATTTTCTCGATGCTCATCACAACGGCACGTCTTGAGCGGAACCCGACTCTGAAGGAACAAATTCGCGATCTCGAGATAGACAGCGTAGTCTATGGACATCTTGGGTATCCGGTGTTGCAGGCTGCGGATATTTTGCTCTACAAAGGCGATCTTGTTCCTGTAGGTGAAGACCAATTACCGCATATCGAAATTACACGCGAGATTGCAAGGCGTTTCAATGCCCAATACGCACCAGTATTTCCGGAACCAGAGGGGAAGATCACAAAGTTTGCACGTCTACCCGGGCTCGATGGTAAACGAATGAGCAAATCAATTGGCAATACGATATTGCTATCGGATGTACCGGAAGCAATCACAAAGAAATTGAAAACCGCAGTCACGGATCCGCAGAAAATACGAAAAGGTGATCCGGGACATCCGGATGTGTGCTTGGTGTTTGCGTACCATAATAAATTTAATCCGATAGAAGTGCCGGAGATTCGCGCCAATTGTGAAAGCGGAAAACTCGGATGCGTGGATTGCAAGATGAACTGTGCAAAAAAAATTATCGACACACTGGCACCAAACCGTGAAAAGCGCGCCTATTATGAATCGCATATAGATATAGTAAAAAATATTCTTGCAGACGGTGAACAGCGAGCCAAAGCAATCGCGAAACAGACAATGGCTGAAGTTCATGAAGCAATGAAGCTCGGGTAACTATGTATACGATTAAACTCCTTGACTTTGAAGGTCCGCTGGATCTTTTGCTTTTCTTCATCAAGCGGGATGAATTGGATATCTACGACATTCCAATTGCTCGAATCACGAAGGAATTTTTAGAATATCTCCATTACATGCAACAACTCGATTTAGAAATTGCAGGTGAATTCTTAGTTATGGCGGCTGAACTGATGCAAATTAAGGTCAGATTACTTCTTCCACCGGAACCGGGCGAAGAAGAAGAAGCAGACCCGCGCGCTTATTTGGTACAACGGTTGGTGGAATACAAGCGCTTTAAAGAAATGTCGGTGGAGATGAAGAGGCGTGAAGATGAACAAATGAAAGTATGTTACCGCGGATATCATTCTGCCGACGAACATGCGGTAGAAGAAGAGACAGGCGAAGATTTGATTCGTGATGTGACATTCTTTGACCTTATTGCATCATTTAAATTTGCAATGGATAGGATGCCGAAGAAGTTTATTCACGAAATTGAAAAGATCAATGTCACTGTCGAGGAACAGATTGCCTATATTGAAGATTTCTTCTCACGGCGTTCAGAGGCAACATTCTATGAAATGGTGAAAGACTTTACAGAAAGAGTTCGCATTATCGTAACATTCATTGCTTTGCTCGAAGTCATCCGCTCAAAAAAACTTATCATCCGCCAGTTGCAGCCGTTCGGTGAACTTTCGATCATGAGAAATATAAATTGATGCAAGAACAAACAACGATAGAAAAAGCAGAACTGAAAATTCCGACAACGCTGAAGGCGTTGGTGGAAGCGCTCATCTTTGCAGCGCAGGAACCGCTTTCGATCAACCAGATTCGTGCGATCTATCAAGGTGATGATGCGCGAAATAACGGATTAAAACAAATTGAACCGGAGACCATTCGGCAAAGTGTAACAGATCTGAACTTAGAGTATGAAAAAAACGATCGACCGTATCGCATTGTGCAAATTGCAGGTGGATATCAGTTCGCAACATTATCTGATTATGCAGAGTGGCTAGGGAAGCTCTATAAGGAACAGGGACGACGAAAGCTTTCGCAATCCGGTATGGAAACACTTGCGATTGTAGCTTACAAACAGCCCGTCACGAAGGCGGAGATCGAGAAAATCCGCGGCGTGAATTGCGATTATGTGCTCAAGACTTTATTGGAAAAAGAATTACTTACGGTAACGGGACGTGCGGAAAGTGTCGGACGTCCGCTTTTATATGGCACAACAAAGGAATTTCTAAAACATTTTGGATTGAACGATATCACCGATCTCCCGCGTCCAAGAGAGATTGAAGAGATTCTTGGTGAAAGCCAATTCGAGACCGAACGCAGAATGTTGGAAGCTCAAGAAGGCGCAGAGCTTATGAAGAAGGAACAGGAAGACTTCAAGTCGCGCTTACCGCATATTCCGAAGAAGAAACCTGGCCTTGAAGAGAAAGATGTTGAAATAATTCAGAGCAAAAAGACACGTGAAATCAGAATTGTGCCTGTTGTGGATCGCAAGCTCCTAGAAGAAGCAGGACAGGAAACGATCATATTCAATTCGGATGATGTACCGCCGGTAGAACAATTACATGCTCCGCTTATTACAGAGGAAGAACCCAAAGTGGAATTGACGTTCATTTCGTCTCAGGAAAACATTCAGGAAGAAGTTGACGAGCAAGAAAATTCTATTCAAGTGCCGAACGAATTGGTGGTTGATCCGATTGCCGAAATCTCTCAGAGTGAAGTGGAGGTAGACGTTATACCGGAACAGGCAATCGAAACAGATATAATAAAAGTCAAGACCGAACATGCGGTTGGACTCGCAGAGGCAAGCGCGGCAGTAGAAGAAAATAGTCAACAACCAAAACGTTGGAAGGTATGGAAAGAAAAAATCCAGGGTTTCATAAAGAAACTGTTCGCCTGAACCGTTATCTCGCCATGGCGGGTATTGGTTCACGAAGAAAGAATGATGATTTGATTCTATCCGGTGCAGTAAAGATGAATGGTCGTGTTGTACACAAATTGGGTGTTCAAGTACATGTCGGCAAAGACAAGATTTCTATCAACGGAGAGTTGGTTAATCTCGAAGAGAAGCTTGTATATATCCTTTTAAATAAACCGAAAGATACCATCACAACGACGAGCGATGAAAAAGGACGTACGACCGTCATGAAATATGTTCGCGTGAAGGAGCGTATTTTTCCGGTCGGCCGATTAGATAGGAATACAACAGGTGTATTACTTTTCACGAATGACGGCGATCTGGCAAATGCATTGATCCATCCGAAGTTTGAAATTGAAAAAATGTACCGTGTAACGCTCGATCGTCAAGTGAACGATGAGGATTTGAAAAAGCTTCGCAAAGGTGTTCGTCTTGAAGATGGTCCGGCAAAGGCAAGCACTGCAGAAATGATTGAGGGCTCCAAACGAAAGAAAGTGCTGCTCACGCTTCTGGAGGGACGAAATCGTGAAGTGCGGAGAATGTTCGAGGTCATCGGGCACGATGTACGCCAGCTTGACCGCGTTTCTTTTGCAGGGCTCACACCGCTTGGGCTTTCGCGCGGAAGTTCGAGATATTTAACCCGAAGCGAGGTCAACAAACTTAAAAAACTCACTGGCGCAATAAGCAGAAAAGAGATCGATGAGATTTCCTCGTAGCAGTGGTATTCTTCTCCATCCTACATCATTACCCGGACAATTTGGTTCAGGGGATCTTGGTGCACCAGCCTACCATTTTGTTGATTGGTTAGTTGCAGCAGGTCAATCCATCTGGCAAATGCTCCCCCTTGGTCCGGCAGGCTTGGCAAACTCTCCATATATGTCACATTCCGCTTTTGCAGGAAGCCCGTTACTTATTGATCTGCAGGAACTTGTTTCTCATGGCTGGCTGACTCAAGAAGACCTTTGTATCACTCAAGGTCTTTCAGCTTATCGAGTTAATTATTCAGAAGTTACAGACTTCAGAATGAGGATGCTTGCGAAGGCATCAGAGCAATTTTTTAAACAAGGAACTTCAGAAGATATGAAGCAGTATGTTCTGTATTGTGCGGCTGAAAAGTCATGGTTGGATGATTATGCACTTTTTCAAGCGCTTAATCATAAGCATGGCGAGCAGGAATGGTCTTCCTGGGATGCTAATCTGGCGCATCGAGAGCCAAATGCACTGAAGAAAGCCTCTGAAGAATTGCACGATAGCGTCGCCATCCACAAATTCACACAGTGGTGTTTCGCTCGACAGTGGAGTTTATTGAAGAAATATGCAAATGACAGAAATGTAATATTTGTTGGAGACATTCCCATTTTTGTCGCTTATCATAGTGCAGATGTTTGGGCGCATCCTAAGGAGTTTCATTTAGATAAAGATGGAATGCCTACGGTTGTTGCCGGAGTCCCTCCGGATTACTTTAGTAAAACAGGGCAACGATGGGGAAATCCACTGTATCGATGGGATGTTATAAAGGAAACCAAGTATCAATGGTGGATCGAACGTTTCAGAAAGACATTTGCGTTGTTTGATGTTCTTCGCATCGACCATTTTCGGGGTTTCGAAACATATTGGGAGATTCCCGAAGAAGAAGAGACTGCAGAAAAAGGTAGATGGGTGAAAGGGCCGGGTGAGGAATTCTTTAAGAATGTTCAACGAAAACTAGGTACATTGCCTATCATTGCTGAGGATTTAGGAATTATTACAACGGAAGTGCATGCGTTGCGTGAGAAATTGGAATTTCCAGGTATGAAAGTACTCCAATTTGCATTCAACAGCGGACCCGAGAATGCTTTTCTTCCTCATCGGTACGAACCAAACTGTGTTGTCTACACCGGCACACATGACAATGATACAACGCGCGGGTGGTATGAAAAAACATCGAATCATGAACGCGATTTTGTCAGGAGATATTGTAAAACGGATGGGAAAGAAATTCAATGGGATTTTATAAAGCTTGCTTTGGAATCAGTGGCAGATATTGCAGTTATTCCGTATCAAGATGTCATTGGACTTGGTAGTGAGGGGCGAATGAATATCCCAGGCACAATCGAAGGGAATTGGGAATGGCGTTTTACTTGGGATCAAGTCGGAACTGATTCGGCGAATCGACTCTATGAGCTCACTGCACTCTACGGCAGGTGTAATCCTGATAGACTTAATCTTTTATCATAACAAAAATTTTACCAGACTCTTCAATTAATCTGAAATTTGGAAGAATAATGACCGACGGAAAGAAAACTCAATCGACCGAACACGAACCTGAAGACTTGAATGTGCTGATGCTTCGTCGTCGGGAAGAATTAGAACAACTGACTAAACTCGGCATCAATCCATACCCATATGAATTTGACAGAGATGCGTTCTCTGTTCAAATTATCGAACAATTTCGTGATGATGCTCCCCAGCGCATGGTAGCAATAGCAGGGCGGATTATGTCCATTCGCAGGATGGGGAAAGCATCATTCTGTCACATTCAAGATTCGCAGGGGAGAATACAGGCGTATTTGAAACGAGACGATCTTGGCGCAGTGTACGATGCTTTCAAGTTGATGGATATCGGTGACATCGTCGGTATCAAGGGATTTGTCTTTCGAACGAAGATGGGAGAAGTATCGATTCATGCATCGGAATTTATCCTTTTATCAAAATCTCTTCGGCCTTTGCCTATCGCTAAAGAAAAAATTGATGAACAAGGGAATAAAATTGTCTATGACCCGTTTTCGGACAAGGAGTTACGTTACCGCCAACGGTATCTCGACCTTGCAGTCAATCAGAATGTGCGGCAAGTGTTTGTAAAACGGGCAAAGATCATCAGTACTCTTCGCAGGTTTTTAGATGAGCGTGGGTATCTTGAAGTGGAAACGCCTGTTTTACAGCCAATCTACGGGGGCGCATCTGCTCGACCATTTGTTACTCATCATAATGCACTCGATGTCAAGCTTTATATGCGTATTGCAGATGAGTTGTATCTTAAACGCCTCATTGTCGGCGGCTATGATAGGGTGTATGAAATTTCCAAAGATTTTCGCAATGAAGGCATGGATCGGACGCACAATCCGGAGTTTACGATGATGGAACTCTACGTTGCCTACAAAGATTATCGCTGGATGATGAATTTGGTGGAAGAACTTGTTTCAACGATAGCAATGGCGATCAACGGAACGACGATTGCGAAAGTAGGAAATCATGAAATTGATTTCACGCCGCCTTGGAAAAGAATAACGGTGTTTGATGCTATCAAGGAAAAGACCGGCAAAGATCTCAGGGGCAAAGCGGAAGATGAGTTGCGAAAGATCGCGAAAGAATTGCACATCGAAGTAGATCCGAAAATAGGTGCAGGCGGGATCATTGATGAAATCTTCGGCGAAAAAGTAGAACCGCATTTAATCCAACCGACATTCATCACCGACTATCCGCTTGAGATGTCACCGCTCGCAAAGAAGCACCGCATGGAGCCGGGATTAGTTGAGCGCTTCGAGGCAATTGTGAACGGGAAGGAATTATGCAATGCGTTTTCTGAATTGAACGATCCGCTTGATCAACGATCAAGATTTGAAGAGCAGATGAAACTCCTTGATCGTGGTGATGAAGAAGCGCAAGTGCTTGATGAAGATTTCCTTCGCGCTCTTGAATATGGCATGCCCCCAACAACGGGATTGGGTATCGGTATCGATCGTCTTACTATGTTGTTGACGAATCAGGATTCGATCAGGGATGTCATCTTCTTCCCACAAATGAAATCCGAAGAACGCTAAGAAAAGATGAGCTGTGAAAGTGACATGCATAAAACAGCAACTCTCTCAATGAATATCCGTAATTAAAAAAAGTCTATGATGGCTGTTGTTTGATTTTCCATCGATTTCACGTACCTTATTATTCAAAGTGATAGAAAGTATAGTTTTGAATCAATGGAACTATATTGAAAATGAGTTGATAATTCTAAAGGAAAAAGTGATGAAGAAAAGATTTTCTTTGGCTACTCTCGCGGCATTGGTCGTTATCAGTATTTTTGCAGGCATGGGAATCGACAAGCTGGTTTCTGCCGACAACATCTACACACAGATTAAGAAGTTTGGAGATGTTCTCAGTGCCACAGACAAGGCATACGTAGAAGATGTTGATACAGGAAAACTGACCGATGCAGCGATTGTTGGAATGCTGAATACACTCGATCCGCACTCGGTATATATCCCCCCCAAGCAATATGAAGATGTAATGGAGAAGTTCAAGGGAAAGTTTGAAGGGGTGGGAATTTCTTTCCGCGTTCTGAATGACACGATCACCGTGATTGAGCCTATCGGCGGCGGACCATCGGCACGTATGGGCGTCATTTCAAATGATCGTATCGTAAAGATCAACGATACGTCATCTATTAAATGGACAGATCAACAAGTGATGCACACTCTCCGTGGACCAAAAGGCACGAGAGTAAAGATTTCCATAGTACGCCCGAGCGTAAAGGAAATCCTTGAGTTCGTTATTATCCGCGATGAGATTGCGATCACGAGTATCGATGCTGCATTTATGCTGGATAAGGAAGTAGGATATATTCTCGTGAATCAATTCAAAGAGACAACACACACCGAAATGGAAAAAGCGCTTCAAAAGCTCCACGAAGATGGAATGAAAAAGCTCATCCTTGATTTACGAGGCAACGGCGGCGGGTATTTAGAAGAAGCTGTTCGTATGGTCGATCAATTCCTTGACGGAGGAACAACCGAAAACCCGCACCGAATAGTTTACACAAAAGCTCGAAAACCCGACTTTGAAGAAACATATTCTGCGAAAACAGGTGAACCATATGAAAAACTTCCGCTGATTATTCTTGTCAACAATGCCTCTGCAAGCGCAAGCGAAATAGTAGCAGGTGCGATACAAGATTGGGATCGCGGTTTGATCGTGGGTGAGACATCGTTTGGCAAGGGATTGGTTCAGAGGCAGTGGCCGTTGCAGGACGGTTCGGCATTCCGGCTCACTGTTGCACGGTATTATACGCCGAGCGGGCGGCTGATCCAGAGGTCGTATGAAGGGAAAGACAAAGATGAATATCAAATGGAAGCTTTTCAGCGGGATGAGCAAGAAGGATACAATCTCGAGCACAAACATGACGCGAAGCCTGATACAACTATTCCCATTTTTAAAACAAATGGCGGACGAACTGTCCTCGGTGGTGGAGGCATTACACCGGATTATGTTGTCAAATCTGAAAGGGCAACTGGATTGGTCTTGACAATTTTTCGTAAGAACCTTTTCTATGACTTTATCAAAATATATATGGAAGGACCGGGGTTTGCTCTGAGAAAAAAGTATGATAAACACTATGAAGAGTATAAATTGAAATATGTCATATCGGAAGAATTCATGAATGAGTTTCGCAGGTTTGTTGAGAGCAAAGAAATTAAAATCGAGGAGAAAGAATATTTGAAAGATATCGATTTCTTGAAAGCACGGCTCAAAGCGGAAATAGCGCAAATGATTTTTGGGTTCGAGGGATCTATTGGTATTTTGGCAGGTGTCGATAATCAAATACGGAAGGCGTTAACTCTCTTCCCGGAAGCAGAGAAAATTGCTAAACTAGAATAAGAGATAATTTGATTAGAATGAAATCGCTGCGGGTTCTGAGTGGTAGTGCCATTGCTGTACTCATAGTTTCACAAACTATTTTTTGCTTCTCAAAGCAAAACCAGGACTCTTCCGTCAATCCTGTTGAGTCGACAACACCTCCGATAAAGAGAATGCTTCAAGTGGGAGAAGAATTGGAGTATAGTGTTCATTATTCGTTCTTCAATATCGGGAAAATAATTTTCAGAGTAACAGATAAAGAAGAACGAAATGGAAGGACAGTGTACCATGCCTCTGCGTTCATGGATTCGAATCCATCACTCAGTTGGCTGGTTGACCTGCATGTCCGCTTCTATAGTGAAATTGATCAGGATGCATTTTCCTATGGATGGGTGAGCGAAGACAGCACGAGTAAAAAAGTGACCTATCGGAAGATGAGTTTCGATTACAAGAAAAACAAGATGTACTTCGAATGGGGAGAAAGATTGCCATCAGGTGAGCGGAAACAAAACGGTACAGACACCGTTGCTATTACACCAGAATGTCAGGATGGGTTATCACTGTTCTATTACGCACGAGAACATGTACTAGAGAGAAGGCAGAAGAGTATTCCAACCTTCATCGATACAAACGAAGTGACAACAAAAATAAATTTGGGCATTGAAAACTTGGAAGAAGAGATTGAAGCGGTTGATTATCCGATAGATGTTGTCAAGCTGGACGGACGTGCAGAATTTGTCGGAGTATTCGGCTTGACCGGTGCCTTTGAAGGAGTCTTTAGCAACGATCTTGCTGGTATTCCTATAACCGCACGAATGAAAGTGGTTGTAGGAAGCGTTCGCGTGGAATTAAGGAAATGGAAACGCGGCGATTGGATGCCCCCAAAAGCAACGACAGAGAATTGAGCGATTTAATTCCATATCGGGGGCAAATACCGCGTCTTCATCCTTCGGTATTTGTTGCTGAAGGTGCAAGAATCATCGGTGACGTGGAGATTGAAGAGAAGAGCAGCATCTGGTTTAATGCGGTTGTTCGTGGTGATGTAAATTACATTCGTATCGGTGCATGTACGAATGTTCAGGATAATGCGGTTTTGCACGTGACGACGAAAACTGCACCGCTTCATATCGGCTCGGAGGTAACTATTGGACACAGCGCTGTTCTCCATGGATGCACTGTTGACGATTGTTGTTTGATCGGGATGGGAGCGATTGTGCTAGATGGTGTTCGTATTTGCAGAAATTCTATTGTAGCTGCCGGGGCGATGGTGCTGGAAGGATTTAATGTTCCAGAAGGAATGCTTGTTGCCGGAGTTCCGGCAAAAATTAAACGACCTCTTACGGAAGAAGAAAAACAATTTTTACATCGGTCGGCTGCGAACTATGTTCGCTATTGTGATAACTATCGATCATGAATAACCAAAGAGACATACTATGAAACTAACATTTTGGGGTGTGCGTGGTTCCATTCCGACTCCTGGAAAGCATACTGTTCGCTATGGCGGCAATACCCCATGTTTGGAACTCCGTCTGGATGACGATCGGCTTATTATTTTCGATGCTGGTACAGGGATCCGTAGTTTCGGGGATTATTTAATCAATAAGGGAGAATCCGTCAAAGCGCATCTTTTCATTTCACACCCGCACTGGGATCACATTCAGGGATTTCCATTTTTCAAGCCGGCATTCATTCCCGGCAACGAGTTGACAATTATTGGGACAGATCGCGCCGAGAAACCGCTGAACGAAATCATCTCGGAACAAATGAACCGAATCTATTTCCCGGTACAGCTTCATGATCTTAAGGCGAAGATCAAATTTGTACCAATCAGGGAAGAAGGTGAAATGAAAGTGTATGATGCATTGGTGAAGATGATCTACGTGAATCATCCTGGATTCTCGCTTGGGTATCGCGTGGAATATAAAGGAAAGTCACTCATTTACATCAGCGACAACGAGCCGTTTGATAGGGCATCAGCGGCTTTGATGAGTAATTTTGAGCCGAAGGTAAAAGAAAAATTTATGAGTGATAGCACCGGCGATCCCAACCAACGTATCTTTGATTTTTGCCGGGGCGCGGATGTGCTGATTCATGACACGACTTATACGCCAGAAGAATACATTGATCGCATTGGCTGGGGACACTCGGATTATCTCTTCTCGCTTCGATTGGCAGCGGAAGCGAATGTGCGGCGATTGTATATTTTTCATCACGATCAGAATCATAGCGACGAAAAAGTGGATGACATTCTAAAAAAATGTAAAAAGGAGATCAGAAGCAGGGGATACAAATTCGAGTGTGAAGCTGCTGTTGAGAATACAACAATTTCTATCTGAACTTGACATTCACTGAGGCGGAATGTATATTGGCGATGGTTATTTGTACTCTGAGTGCTTATCGTAGAGCAGTGGATGTGGACATGCGGAGAGCAATTGTAGAAAAATGGAACATGAATTAAAAGATTTTCTTTGAGACAAGTAAGAATGACATTCGAATTCAAACAAAAAGATTTTCAAAAGTTGGCACAAGTGCTGGAGGTCAAACCGAAGCATATTGGAAGCAGCATGCGTTTTGAAATTGAAAATAAAAAACAGCAGAGGAAACTGGCAGTAGAGATTTATTCCAATATTGAAATCGGTAATCGAAAAGGAAGTCTCATCTCGGTCTATACCTCTACGGCGCATCTGCAGTTGCATTTCTGTACGGGGTATGTTGTCAGTAAGATGTTAGGAGAAATTACTTTTATCGGAGAGTCAGATGGAAAACTTTCCGGCTTAACCATTGAACGCGAAGGCGGGTGCTCGCTCTACGCGAATGTTGATCGGGAAATATTATCCGGTGATTTTACAAAACTGGGACCCGAAGTGATGCTCTCGGGTATTGCATTGTCATTGACCGAATCGATTCTTCCACCGCAAGTTCACAAGAAACCATCGGAACATGTGCGGGGAAGGAGTCAGAAGCGGAGATGACGCAGCGAATGATTCTTATATCGACCAACCATCCTCATCTGCGGTTTTCCAGCGGGGATGTTCTCCGTGCGTTGTATCTTGTCTATCGGGGAGAAGGGAAGGAACTTCCTTCACTCGCAATCGTCTTTACTCATAACCGTTCTATCAGGAAGATGAATCGGGACTTTCTTAAGCACGACTATGTAACCGATGTAATTGCCTTTCCGCTTGGAGAAGATGGCGGCGTGGAAGGGGAAATTTATATTAATTTGGATGCGGTGCGAAAACAAGCCCGTGAATATGGTGTGACATACACTCAAGAGTCGCGTCGACTGCTGATCCACGGTGCGCTTCATCTGCTTGGGTACGATGACACAACAAGAGGCAGAAAGAAAAAGATGAGTGAGCGTGAGGATATATATTTAGAATTGATGAAGAAAAAGAAAAGGAAGTAAGGAGTTATGCAAGAACGGATTGTGGAAATAATATTATATCTGGTAAGTGAATTGCGTTCCAATAAGCGTCTCAGTGATGTGGATGTATCGTCGCTGACGCGTGATGGTTATACGCAAAGCGAAATTTCATCGGCATTTTCATGGCTCTTTGAACGTCTCTCTCTGGGAAAATCCATGACAGATGTTACCAGCGGAGCTAGCACATCGCATCGCATGTTGAATGATACTGAGAAGATGGTCGTTGAATCGCAAGCATATGGTTATTTGATTCAATGTCAGCAGCTTGGACTTTTTAACAATATTGATGTTGAAACCATCATCGAACGAATTATGACGGCAGGATTTACAACCATAGGATTACCGGAAATGAAATCCTTTGTTGCTGGATATTTATTTGATATGGAAGGCAGCAATGGACAGGTTTCACTTGGTATGAATGATACGATTCACTGAAGAATAGGCAGTATGGAAAAATCACTTATTATTGTAGAATCTCCCGCCAAAGCAAAAACCATCAACAAATATTTAGGGAAAGAGTATATTGTTGAAGCTTCTGTTGGTCACATCAAAAATCTTCCAAAAAGCAAATTGAGCGTTGATATCGATAACGACTTTTCAGTGGTATACGAAACTATCGTAGGAAAAGAAAATATTGTAGCCCGAATCAAAGAAAAAGCAGCGAAAGCAAAAGCAGTATTTATCGCAACTGATCCGGACCGCGAAGGCGAAGCAATTGCTGCGCATATCGCCGATGAGGTAAAAGATGTCAATAAGCACATTCGACGCGTACTGTTTCATGAAATCACAGAAATCGGTGTCAAAGATGGCATGGCGCATCCGAAGAAGATCGACACACACATGGTGATGTCTCAGCAAGCGCGGCGTGCAATGGATCGGATTGTAGGATACAAAGTAACGCCGTTCGTTTGGAAGACGATGTATTACGGTCTATCGGCCGGGCGGGTTCAATCAGTAGCACTGCGGTTGATCTGCGAACGGGAAGCATCCATTCTGAAGTTTGTGCCGGAAGAATACTGGTCGTTGACGGCAGAATTCACAACTCAGCGTGACGATAAATTTCTGGCAAAACTTGTTAAGGTTGCAGGTGATGATCCTCGAATGCCTGATGAAACAACGACCAACGGGTATATCGCTGACGTCCGGAAACAACAATATGAAATTACGAGTGTCTCTCGAAAACCGGTCAAGCGAAATGCCCCAGCGCCTTTTATTACCAGTACGCTGCAACAAGAAGCGGCGAAGCGACTTCGGATGTCCTCTAAACGGACAATGATGTTAGCACAGAAGTTATATGAAGGTCAGGAAATCGGTGAAGAGGGACTGACGGGACTCATCACCTATATGCGTACCGACTCTACTCGTTTGAGCGAAGAAGCAGTAGCGCACATACGAGAATATATTTACAATAATTATGGTAAAGAGTACCTACCGAAAGAGCCGCGTCTTTTTAAGAAAGGAAAGGCATCTCAGGATGCGCATGAAGCCATTCGGCCTACTTCTGTCAAACTCACACCAAAAGTTGTGAAGAAGTATCTCGATAAAGATATGTTTGCGCTGTACGAACTCATCTGGAATCGTTTCATCGCTTGCCAGATGGAACCGGCAGAATTTGAACAAATCACCGTGGAAGTAACGGGAGGAGATTATCTTTTCCGGGCAAGCGATCAACTTCCGACATTTCGCGGGTTCCTTCAGGTGTATGATGACATTGTGGAAGAGAACGGTGGAGAACAAGAGGATGTCGATCCGACATCAAAACTTCCGGCGAATCTAGCGAAAGGTCAAGCAGCTCAGCTTACAGAACTCCTTCCTCTGCAACATTTCACCAAACCGCCGGGTCGATATTCGGAAGCCAGTCTGGTGAAGGAATTAGAATCGCTCGGTATCGGTCGTCCGAGTACCTATGCAATGATTGTTACAACAGTGGTTGATCGAAAATATGTTGAACAGAAAGAACGGAAGCTGTACGCTTCTGAACTTGGCATGCAGGTGAATAAGTTACTCGTCAGTCATTTCCCTGAAATATTCAACGTAAAGTTTACTGCAAAAATGGAGGAGGAGTTAGATACGATCGCATCCGGTAAACAAGAGTATTTGAATGTCATGAAAGATTTTTATGGCCCCTTTCATCATGCAGTGGAGAAAGCTTCCGGTTTAGCGTCCACTATTAAGAAGTCGATGCAGGAAACGACGGGAGAACTGTGCGAGTTGTGCGGGAAGCCGATGGTGACAAAGTGGGGACGGAACGGAAGATTCATGGCGTGCACAGGGTATCCGGGATGCAAGAATACTAAGCCGCTTGCCGAAGACGCAGAGAAGCATCAACATGTTGTAGGCGGGAAGTGTGACCTCTGTAGCGGTGATATGGTAGTAAAGGGAGGACGATTCGGGGCATTTCTTGGATGTTCAAATTATCCTACATGCAAGAATACAAAACCCATTTCTATGGGTATCAAATGTCCGAAATGTAAAGAGGGCGATCTTATCGAGCGGAAGACAAAGAAAGGCAAGCGAACGTTTTATGGATGTTCAAAATATCCCAACTGTGATTTTGCTTCTTGGGATAAACCTGTCGCTCAAGCATGTACATCCTGCGGCAACGAATATGTCGTGGCGAAATACTCTCAGACAAAAGGTGAGTACATGGTCTGTCCGGTATGTAAGCAGGAAGTGGATCAGATAGAAGTCGCTGCTTCGGCGTAAGAGATGCAAGGGTAACGGAACGAAAAGGACTATGGAGAAGATCGTCAGAGGTTACCTCGAATATTTAGAAACAGAACGGAATTATTCTGCTCATACAATCCTTTCGTACGAAACAGATTTGATGAGTTTGGTTCAATTTCTTCGGAACGAAAGGATAGAATCTTTTGACCAAGTACATAAGGAATCGTTAAGAGCATTTATTGGATTTCTTCTCGATGAAGGTTTTGGCCAAAGGAGTGTTGCCAGAAAAATTGCATCACTGCGTTCGTTTTTTAAATATCTTCGGAGACACAAAATCGTAGAGGGTAATCCTGCGTTAGTACTCATCACGCCGAAAGTAGGAAAGAGATTGCCAGTGTTCTTGGATGAACAGTCGATGAGCAAACTTTTTTTGTCTTCAGATCATACCGGACCACACAAAAAAAGAGATCTAGCAATCATGGAACTGTTTTACAGTACTGGTATCCGCCTCAGTGAATTAATTAATCTTACGTTGAACGATCTCAAGCAGGAAGAAGGACTGATCAAAGTAAAGGGAAAGGGACGCAAAGAGCGTTTTGTGCCTGTTGGGAAAAAAGCATTATCAGTAATCAACGAATACCTTGCCACAAGAAGAGATTTGTTATTGGCAGCGCAGAGAACACACAACGAGCGATCTCTGTTTGTAACCGGAAAAGGTCGGAAATTGTATCCTCAGGCAGTTGGTCGAATTGTTCGGAAGTACATTGGAGCGGTTTCAGAGATTGAGAAAAAGAGTCCCCATGTGCTGCGTCATACATTTGCAACGCACTTGCTTAATCATGGAGCAGATATACGCGCTGTGAAAGAATTGTTGGGACACGAAAGTTTATCTACCACACAAGTATACACCCATGTGTCATCTGCCCGCATGAAAAAGGTCTATGAGGAGTCACATCCAAAGGCGTAGATTCAAGGAGAACGACCTATCCATACGCACACCTAGCAAGACGGAGAATTCGCGATGAACATCAAAGTCACTTCAAGACATTTCAAATCACACAACTCGCTCTCGGAGTATGCAAAGAACTCCATTGAGGAGCTTTCACATTTCTATGATGGCATCATCAAAGCAGAAGTTATTTTTTCCTTCGAAAAAGCACGGAATAGTGTGAAGATCGCAGAATTATCTCTGACAGTCTATGGTGCGGTCCTCACCGGTGTAGGCAAGAGTGAAGAGTTTGAAAAGTCTATCGATTTAGCACTTGCAAAAATAAAAACTCGATTAAAAAAATACAAAGAAAAACTTCATACAAAAGACAAAAAAGGTGTAAGAAAAATACGTGAGAAAGAATAACTAACCCGGGAGACGGGACGATGGCGCTGGAAAATACGAAAGAAACACAGAATAATAATATTACGGTTGGTTCTCTGTTCGAAGTCCTCAAGAAGCGGCTCACATTAGAGACAGCCAATGGTGATGTTGGATTTGAAAAAGAGGTCACGGATAAAAATATTCACAGGCCTGGATTAGCGCTTGCTGGATATGTGGAATTATTCACCTACGATCGCGTGCAGATTTTTGGTAATACAGAAGTCCGCTATCTCAATCACTTGACCTTCGCCGAAAGGATCAAAGCATTTCAGACAATCTTTCAATTTGATTTACCTTGTATTTTTGTTACAAGCGAAAACAAGCTCGACGACGAACTTATTGCCATTGCAACGGAACATCGCGTATCGGTTATCTCGACACCGTTGGAAACCACAAAGTTTGTCTATTTCCTCAGTGATTTTCTTGACGACCATTTTGCACCTCAAACTGTTTTGCACGGTTCCTTTATGGACGTCTATGGCATTGGAGTGTTGATTACAGGGCGTTCAGGTATCGGTAAGAGTGAAATAGCGTTGGATCTCATTGAACGAGGACATCGTCTTGTCGCAGATGACGTGGTTATGGTCTCTCGCAAAGGAGAAGGGATTTTGTTGGGTGCGGGTTCGGATGTCGTAAGGAATTATATGGAAATTCGTGGTCTCGGACTGATCGATGTCCGTTCCATCTTTGGTATTCAGGCAATTCGTTTTCAAAAACGCGTTGAAGTCATTGTAGAATTGCAGGAATGGAAGAATGATGTGGAATACACGCGTACAGGCTTAGATCACGAATACATTCCTATTCTGGGAGTTAATCTTCCCCACATCAAATTACCGATTTTTCCTGGTAAAAATATCACTGTCATCGTCGAAGTGATTGCTTTGGATTATCTCCTTAAGCAATATGGATATGATTCAGCGCAGGAATTTAAAAAGCGTCTTGATTCTACAATTGCCGAAAAATTGAAGGGAAAGAGGGCTATTAACTATTTTCACCACGATTTTGAATAACGTGATGGTGATTCTTGACAAAGAATTGATAATTACCTATTTTCAGCCAGCAGTTAGTCTGAACTTGTAGACGTGTTCGTTCACTGATACTGATAAATCTTGATACATATGAGAAAAACTAAGCTCTATAAATTTTCAATGAAGTCATTAACCTTCCATGAGGTTCGTTTGGCTAGAACCCGCCTTATGGTAACGGGGCTTCTGATGGGCGGTGCTGTTCTCTGGTCTATCATTGTTATGAACCAACACTATGGTGATGTTCTTGGATTGGGATTCATTCAACAGACTGCTCTGGTCAATGAGAATAGAGTATTGCAGAACCAATTGCAATTTCTCACGCATCAATTGAATGGCATTCAGAAACAGCTAAACCTTTTAGGTGACAAAGGAAATGAAATGCGGCTGCTTGCAGATTTGCCAAAATTAGATGAAGATTTGCGGAAAGCTGGAACAGGCGGCATTGAATCACGAATTGATTTTACATCTTCCATAAGCGTAAATTCACTTCTTAATAATTTGCGTTCAACTTCCGAGCAAGCAGAACATGAGTTGCGTCTCCAAGCATTGAGCTATGAAGAAATTGAAGGTGCATACGAAAAGAATAAAGTGCGCTTCTCTCATCTTCCGGCGATCAAACCGATGGATGGATTTTATAATAAGAATGGGTTTGGAATGCGTTTTCATCCTATCTTGCATATCCTCCGAAAACATGAAGGTATTGATATCGACAATGAAGTAGGCACTCCAATTTATGCGGCAGCGGAAGGCACCATAGAGTTCACCGGGCACCAAGGTGGATATGGACTAACCCTTGAGATCAATCATGGTTTTTCATTGAAGACGCGGTACGGACATCTCTCGAAGGTTCTCGTGCATGAGGGACAACGAGTGAAGCGCGGCGAACTCATTGGTCGTTGCGGAAATTCAGGACTTTCGAATGCACCGCATCTTCACTATGAAGTACGAGTGAACGGCGTGGCACAGAATCCGATAGATTATTTTTTTGACGATGTACATGCAAGTGATTTCCAGAATTAATTCACAATAAGAATTTTTAAAGGATTGAACCGACGATGATTTGGACCATCGAGCTGGCAACATATTTAGATGACGCTCCTTGGCCTGCGACAAAGGAAGAGTTGATCGATTACGCGATGCGCACAGGCGCTCCGAGTCAAGTTATCCAGAATTTGGAAGAGCTTGAGGATTCGGATGAACCTTACGAAAGTATTGAGGAAATCTGGTCAGATTACCCAACTGACGAAGACTATTTCTTTGAGGACGAGAAAGAGTATTAGAATTACAACATTCGTTTTTTATCATCAGGGCACCTCAGGATTGTTTGTATTGAATGAAGCCCAGCACTTTCCTGCTGGGTTTTTTTATTGCTGATTTCTCATGCAGAATTTTATTTTAACTATACTCCTCAGTATTCTCTGTTCGGTGCCTGTATTGGCGCAAGTTGCGGCACAGAAATATGAGGTCGGTCAGCTTCGTTTTGAGGGAAACGAAACATTGAAGGACGATCAGCTCCTCAATGTCATGAATACACGTGAAACTCCATGGGTAGTATGGAAATGGATATATCACTGGTTCGATAAAGAAATATTTGGTGGTCAGAAGCCCGAATATTTTGACCCCATCACTTTTTCTTCCGACTTTCATCAGGTCAAACAATTTTATCAGGATAATGGTTTTATTCATTCTCAAATTGATACAAGCATCAGTGTTCGGCCAGAAAAAGAAATGGTGTTTCTCACCTTTTTAATTAAAGAGGGGAGACGGTCATCGATCGATACGATCATCTATCAGGGATTTGAGAATCTTTCGCCGGAGGTCATGGACGAACTTACTTTGAATAAACAGATTGAGGTGGGTCAACCATATATCCAAAATAAGGTGGAAGAAGAATCCCGCCGTATCATCAAAGTATTTGCCAATAACGGGTATGTGAACGTGAAACTTTTTACTGTAGATGCTCGCCATTATGCCTCAACAGATAATTTTACTCTTGTGTTTGTCTTTAATCCAGGGAGGCGTTATACGTTTGGTACTATTTCTGTTGACCAGGATACCACTTCACCAGAACGCATAGATTCCACCATTGTGATCCGGCATCTCGATTTTACAACAGGGGAATACTATGGCGAACGAAAGAAAATAGAGAGTGAGAGAAATCTCAACAGACTTGGCGTTTTTGAAGCGACAAAAATTGAGAATGCTCTTCCGGATACCTCGTCGGAGATAACCAGTATTCCTGTACGAGTTTTTGTGCGCACTCGGCCGTTTCAAGAGTTGACACCGGAAATCGGTGTGAACGACGAAAATAATGCATTTAATATTCTGGTTGGTATTGGATATAATCACAGAAACTTTTTTGGAGGTGCACGGAATTTTTCCATCCGTCTCCGACTCAATCTCCAATCGATACAATATCTATCGCTTTTTAACACTGCCGCTTTGCGGGACAGTTCACTCGTTTCAAGGGCAGAGATGACGATGCAGGTTATTCAGCCCTACTTCATTAATAACAAAACAAGTATCAGCGCCGCCTTCTCTGCTATGCTCGATAAACAGACTACATATTATAATCCAACTCTCAGCTTTCGTCTTGGTACCCAATCACAGACAGCGACTTACACAAAACTTTTTATCGATTGGAATCTTCAGTTGAGCGATCCAAAAAAAGTTGCAACACTCCAGGATACAAACAATCAAGCATTAGGCTTTATAAAACAATTCAATTCATTTATTACGCTCACGTTACAACGCGATAAACGCAATGATATTTTCTATCCGTCTGCAGGTTTCTTTCAATCTATCTCAATTGAAGAAGGCGGATTATTTCCACGTGCGTTTCGCGGAACGCTCGGCTTGGATCTTGACTATTCCCAATATGTCAAGTTATACCTCGATGGACAGTGGTATTTGGATCCAAGTAAAAAGCAAGACCTCATCTGGGCAATGCGCGCGCAAGCAGGGGCAGCGCTTCTTTACGGTAATTCACCGTTGAAGGATATACCTCTTTCACAACGGTTCTATTCGGGAGGGAGCGGAGATGTTCGTGGCTGGAGGGCAAGAACTCTTGGTACGATGCCTGATTCCCTGAGAAATCTTGGAGGGGATGCAATGCTGGAAGGAACCATCGAAGCACGATGGAATCTTCTCAATGAAGCCGGAACATTTTGGTTCCTCGATTTCAAAAAATTTTCACTCGTTTTCTTTTATGACTTCGGTAACCTCTGGACAGAACCTCAGAAGATGAGTCTGAGTGAAATTGCAATGGCATTTGGATTTGGATTGAGATATAACACGATTGCCGGACCTATCCGCATTGACTTCGGTATGAAATTGTATGATCCTGACGCTGCGGCAACGAGAAGATGGGTTACACAAAAAGAATTTTTTCCAGAAACGTTCAAAAACGGCGTTCTCCATCTTGGCATAGGTCACACATTCTAAAGTATATCTCGTATGAGTTGGTCGTCAATCATAGGACAAGAACGCATCAAAACACAGCTGAAGCAAATTCTGCAAAACCACCGGATTGCTCATGCGTATCTTTTCTATGGACCTGAGGGAATAGGAAAAGATGCCCTGGCAATCGAATTCGCAAAAGCCATGAACTGTGAGACCGGGAGCACAGAAGCTTGCGGTACATGCAGGAATTGCAGACGCATGGATACATTTCAGCATCCTAATACCAAGCTGGTATTCGCGCTTCCTACCGGGAAAAGTGAAAAAACCGGTGACGATCCGATTACCATACTTACCGAAGCACAGGTTGCTGATGTGCGGGAACAGATCCAATGGAAAGCAAAAGACCCGTACCATCGCATCGAAGTGCAAAAAGCAAACTTTATCAAGATCAATAGCGTTCGGGATATCAAGCGTGAGGCGTCTATGAGCCGAGCGGAAGAAGGGGAAAAAATATTCGTCATCCTCAACGCAGATATGATGAATGCAGAGGCAAGTAATTCACTTTTAAAGACTTTGGAAGAACCACTGCCCGGAATAATTCTCCTTTTGACCACATCGGTGAAAGACCAGCTACTGCCAACGATCATTTCTCGCTGTCAATTACTCCAGTGCGATTCGTTGCAAGATGCGGAAATTGAAAGTGCTCTCATCAGCAGAGAAGGAGTGGATCATTCGATTGCCCGGCTTGCGGCACAACTTTCCCATGGAAGTTATGGGAATGCACGGCGACTGAGTTCATTGGACATGCTCGATGAGCGAAAAGATATTGTCGAATTCTTGCGCTTGGTACTTGGCAAGAATAGAGCAACGCTCATCGATGCAATTGATGAACTTGCGTCGTCTTCTGATCGCCCCGGTATCGAGCGGTGGCTGAAACTTCTCCAGTCATGGCTGCGTGATGCGCTCCTTCTGCAGCAGAACGCGCAAGCGCCATTGCTCGACGACGAGAAGAAAAGCATGGAAAATTTTGTTACGAAATTTAACCACGCAAATCTCATTGCTTCCATGCAGACTGTCGAGAAGGCGATTGCTCATCTAGACAAAAATGTCTACCTTCATCTTATTCTAACGACGTTAGCAATTGATTTACGGAAATTTATAATGGAAGCACCGTCAATATGAAGTCTCCTTTCAAACGAATCCTTATTACAGCAGCATTGCCGTATGCAAACGGATATCTGCACCTTGGACATCTTGCAGGCGCTTATTTGCCGGCAGATATCTATGCCCGTTATCAACGCATGAAGAAACGTGATGTTCTCTTCCTCTGCGGCTCCGATGAGCACGGTGTTGCCATTACTGTTTCAGCGGAAAAAGAAAAGACGACGCCAAAGAACATCATCGACCGCTACCATCCAGCAAATAAAGCGGCATTCGAAGCATTCGAAATGAGTTTTGATAATTACTCGCGTACTTCGCTTCCTTTGCATCACGAAACAGCGAAAGAATTTTTTGGGGAATTCCACAAACGCAATATTGTGGTCGAGAAGAAGGAGCTGCAGTTGTATTGCTTACAAGATTCCATGTTTCTTGCCGACCGTTATGTTGAAGGCACTTGCCCCAAATGTAAATCGACACAGGCGCGCGGTGATCAATGTGAGAATTGCGGTACGTGGCTGGATCAAGCTGAACTCATTGATCCAAAGTGCAAGTTGTGCGGAACGACACCGGTTGTGAGGGAAACAACACATTGGTACTTTCCGCTGGGGAAATATCAGTCGCGATTGGAATCGTACATCGCCGAACGGAACAAAAGAGATGGTTGGAAAGACAATGTTCTTCGATATTGCGAAGGATGGTTCAAAGATGGATTGAAAGACCGTGCGGTGACACGCGATCTGAACTGGGGTGTACACGTGCCTGTTGCAGGATACGAAGATAAAGTAATTTACGTCTGGTTCGATGCAGTGCTCGGGTATATTTCATCCGGCAAAGAATGGGCGGCAGTTCACGGAAAACCGGAAGCGTGGAAGGAATATTGGCAGAATGAAGACACAAAGTATGTTGCATTTATCGGCAAAGACAATGTGGTGTTTCATTGCATCGTTTTTCCAGCGATGCTGATGGCCTGGAATGACGGCAATACCGATCACTATGTACTGCCGGAAAATGTGCCTGCAAACGAATTTCTCAATTTTGAAGGTCAGAAGTTTTCAAAGAGCCGCGGCTGGGGAATTAATCTTCAAGAATTTCTGAAATTCTTTCCGGCGGATATGTTGCGGTACGCTCTCGCTGTCAATCTGCCTGAAACTCGCGACAGTGATTTTTATCTGAAAGATTTTCAGGCACGCATCAATAATGAATTGGCAGACATTACCGGGAACTTTGTCAATCGCACGATTGCGTTCATAGATAAGAATTTCGGAGGCATTGTACCGAAGCTTGGCACGCTCAATAAGCTTGACGAAGAAGTTATTGCAGCAGTGAAACAAGCACCGTCTAAAATTGGTGAGTTGTTTGAACATTACAGCTTTCGCGAAGGATTGATGGAAGTGATGAATCTCTCCCGCGCCGCGAACAAGTATTTTAATGACAGCGAGCCGTGGAAGACACTGAAATCGAGTCCGGAACGCTGCTCAACGACTCTTCATGTTGCAATCCAAATAGTGCGGTCTCTTGCAATTTTGTTGGAACCTGTTGTACCTGCCACTTCCGAAAAAATATGGAAACTCCTCAATCTCGATATTCCATTGAGAGAAGATGGATGGGATTCTGCATCTGAATTCAGAATCAAAAAAGGACACCAGCTGAACAAACCGGAAATTCTCATAACCAAAATTGAGGATAAGCAGATCGACGAGATTGTGAAATTCCTCGAAGGCGGAGACAATCCTGAAGCCGTTCCAATTTCTCCTCTGAAACCTACGATCACGATGGATGATTTTAAAAAGGTTGATCTTCGCGTCGGACGAATTATCGAAGCAGAAAAAGTACCCAAGTCTGAAAAGCTTATAAAGCTGCAAGTTGAAATTGGAAACGAAAGGCGCCAGGTGGTTGCAGGCATCGCCCAGCAGTACAAACCAGAGGATTTAATCGGAAAGTTGATCGTAGTTGTCGCGAACCTCCAACCTGCGAAGCTCATGGGGCAGGAGTCGCAAGGCATGATTCTTGCCGCTAGCGACGAATCCGGCACATTAACACTCGTTGGTGTCCAATCGGAAATATCCACAGGAGCGACTGTGAAGTAAAGAGTTGTGCCTGAACAACATGGTTCGGCATTATGATTATGATAGAATGGTAAAATCAATCTTATTGAGGAATATTGCATGAACAAAATGAAATCACTGCTTGGCCCTATGCGTGTACCGTTTTTAATCCTGCCACCTGCGTGTGTTGCTGTAGGCGCGGGAACGGCCTTCTGGCAAACCCATGAAATAAGCTGGATCCAGATTCTTATAATTCTTATTGGTGGACTCGCAAGTCATATCAGCGCTAACGCATTTAACGAATATTTTGATTTTAAAAGCGGACTTGACGCTAAAACTCAACGCACACCCTTCAGCGGCGGCAGCGGCACACTTCAGGCACATCCGGAGATGAACAAAAGCACTCTTTATCTTGCCATAATCACTTTTGTTATTACTGCGGTAGTGGGGTTCTATTTCATATGGCTGCGAGGTTTCCTCTTATTGCCGCTTGGCACCATCGGATTGATCTTATTAGTGACCTATACTATTTGGTGGGCGTATAATCCGATCCTCTGTTTGATAGCGCCGGGATTGGGTTTCGGCATTCTCATGGTTATGGGGACGCACTTCTGTTTGACAGGTTCATACACTTGGACATCTTTTGTTGCATCTCTTGCTCCTACATTTCTTGTGAGCGACTTGCTGCTGCTCAATCAATTTCCTGATGTGGATGCCGATAAAAGCATCGGACGAAAACATTTCCCGATTACCATGGGGCGGCAAGCCAGTGCCGTACTATATGGCGTCTTCTTGCTGCTTGCGTATGTTTCGGTAGTGATCGGTGTGTTTTTTGTTTTACTGCCTCGTTATAGTCTGCTTGCTCTCTTGACAGTTATCCCTGCTTGGAAAGCCTATAGGGGTGCATACCAAAACGCTGAAAATATCCCTTCCCTGATTCCCTCGATGGGCCTAAACGTAGTTATCAATTTGACAACACCGATTTTACTCGCTGTGGGACTTTTTATCGGATAATAGATTAAACGCCTCAAAGGTATGACGCATATAGATGTAGTACAGATTTGAAATTAGAAGAATTTCAAGAACTGCTTTTAGAAATTGATAAATTGGAACGTGTGTAACCTCATGTTTTGTTCTCTGGAAATCTGGGAGTGATCAAAAAGAAAGGAACACGTCATTGCGATCCCGATTTATCGGGATCGCGATGACTCTGAGCAGTAAGAAGTTGAGATACTATTCGTGTGAAGAGCTATGCCAGAACAATTACTAAAAAAATATGAAGAGTTAATAGCCAGCGGAACTCAATTAGCGCCGCAAGGAGGATTCGAGGCCTCCGGGTATAATGCACGATTACAAAATAAATATCTGGATTGGCGCAAAGCATGTTTGGAAACGCTCGAATCATCCGGACCAATTGGATTTCCGTACAAACAAAAAATTCTTGGGGATAAAAAAGGCGGATTCTTTTTTCAGCCATCCGCCCAGTTGATTCTCAACTGTTTGCGTGAACTGTACGAAAAAGTGAAGGCTTCTCCAGAACTCGCATCGGCTCCGGCTGCTCCGGCAATGGATCTTCAGACGCCGACAGTTCAGACTGCAACAGACACCGGAGGAGTCCGAATATTGAAACCGCCTCCGAAACCTGCAGCGACGGCACCCGCTCAACCTTCTGCACATCCGCAGGCTGCTGCGCATGCCAGTAAAGTGTATGTTGTCGGGGAAGCAGATGATCCGCTCCGTGTGCAGTTGCTGCAATTTCTCGGAGAAATTGGAATAGAGGAAATTGATATCGAACGTCAACACGGACAGATGCTTCCGCTTGAGACGCTTCAGGTTGATGCGGGCGTAAGGTTTGCCTTCTTTATCATCAACCCGAACGATCTTGCGTATGCAATGTTCGAGCTTGGGCATTTCGTCGGAAAGCTTGGCAAAAATCGTGTTTGTGTTCTTCATATGTCAGATGTTGACTTTCCAAAAAACGTGCCGGGCGTGTTGACGAAATCGATCGTGATCAAGTTGGAAGAAGCGAGCTTCGGATTATTGAAAGATCTTAAAGCATCGGGTTATCAAATAAATTTGTAGGATGCGTTTCATTAGATGTGCTGTCAGGATTTACATCCTGACAGAAAAAGCGAACGAGGATGACATAGAAAAGTGTCAGGAAGAAATTCCTGACACCAATCGGGTTATCAAATAAATTTGTAGGATGTATGGTATGACATTGGAAGAAATTTATCAGAAGGTTCGGGAAGGTGTTCGTATCTCGCGGGAAGAAGGATTCTTTCTGTTGAGGAATGCGGAGTTATTGGATCTCGGCGACATGGCAAATGAAATCCGATTCCAAAAAAATCCGAAACAATGGGTAACTTATTTGCTCGATACCAATCCGAATTATTCAAATGTCTGCAACATCGATTGTATCTTCTGCGCATTCTACCGGCATCCGGGCGAAGAAGGCGCGTACCGGCTGTCGAGCGACCAACTGATTCAGAAATTTAAGGAAGCGGCGTCGAAAGGTATCACGACAGTGCTTCTCCAGGGCGGAGTTGACCCGACGATTCCATTTGAATATTATCTCGAACTTGTCGAACGTACCGTGAAGGAAGTCCCGGAGATCTATCCGCATTTCTTTTCCACATCGGAAATTATTGGGATGTCGCAAATCTCCGGTTTATCGATTCGGGGGGTGCTGGAGAAATTGTGGGAAAAAGGATTGCGGTCTATTCCCGGCGGAGGCGCCGAAATTCTCTCTGACCGTGTGAGGAGGAAGATCAGCAGTAAAAAAGGCACTTTTGCCGATTGGCTGAATGTCATGCGCATTGCCCAGCAGATTGGCTACAAAACAACGGCAACTATGATGTACGGGCACCTCGAAACAGATGAGGATATTGTTGAGCATCTCGAGGCCATCCGCCAGCTGCAGGATGAGACCGGCGGGTTCACTGCCTTCATTCCGTGGTCATTTAAGCCCGGTAACACGCCTTTAGAGAAGATTATTCCGCATTATGCTACATCTTACACGGTATCTGCAAATGATCGCCTTCTCACGCGTTTATTTGGACAATTTTGAACATATCCAGGCGTCGTGGTTCTCAGAAGGGAAGAAGATCGGCCAGATTGCTTTGCACTTTGGCGCCGATGATTTTGGCGGCACGTTGCTTGAAGAGAATGTGCATGCGGCTGCTAATTTCATCAATACAACCGATGCTGAAGAGTGCAGGAATATGATTCGGGAATCAGGATTTATTCCGGCGCAACGTACAACGCTGTACGAAATTCTCAAAGTGGAAGAGAAATCCGCTGCAGCGTGACTTCATCAACAGACGGAGGGATGAATGTCGAAATGTTTTTTCATCATACTCTTTTTAGCGCCTTACATTGTTGGTTTTGCTCCGCAGGATTCTTCCTATACTGAATGGCACGTCGGTGCAGGAACCGGACAATATACATATGAAGATTGCAGCGGTGAGCATACATCACATTTTTATGACGCCGGCTTTCGTGTAACTCAGAAATTCAAATCTCCCTGGAGATTAGGAGCGAGTATAAGTGCGATACCTTCTAACGGGAGCTTAGCGGTTTTCGGCTATCCGGACTTTGCTTATGACAATGGAATCTTTTCATTTGGCACAACAGGTTTACGAGTAGGATATTTGGAAAAAACCTTTTTTGAAATCAAATGTCTGGACGAAATTCCTTACACAACGGGCAAAGGACTTTTACGGATAGGGATGGGGACGCCGATAGCACAGAATGGCACGCGCATTTGGATGGGAGCCAACACAGGAATTTACCAAAACTGGGGATTTGGAACCAGCCTGGAATTCCCCTTGGAAGCAAACTATTCTCTGTCTCTCACCGGTCGCTACGGTGAACATAATGCAATTCCGGAATACGGTATCTCACTTGGATTAAAAATTCGGCGCTAGAATTTCTTCCCTCACGTTTTGCCAGTCATACGCGCACGCGGGCACCTTAAATAAATTACCCACTAATTCGATCCATAAATTTATCGCCACTTTCTTTGAATGTGCAAAGAAAGTGGCAGAAAGAAACACATGTCCGTCTTGACGATGTCGAGACGAGATCTCGACTGCCGATCGGCAGTCGGACGAAATCGAAAATATATTCTCAAGGAGGAATGACTATTACGGACTCGATGCGCTTCACGTTTAGGATTTGGATCGAAGATGGAATAAGCAATGCCTCCTCTTGGCCGTGTTCACTTCCGTCGATTTCGCAGGCTTAGGAAAAGAAAAAGAGAAGAAAAGGAAAAGAAGGAAATGCCATTCCCGCGTTTTACCTATCATACCCGTGCAAACGGGTATCTTAATTAAATTACTCACTCATTATTGTTCTGTGGTGTTACTGTAGCAATATTTATGGAGTATTCAGGGAAGAACCGGTGACTGAAGGTCTAATATTGAATACATTGTGGAGAGATAAAAAAGCCGGAACATGTGTCCCGGCTTTTTAGCATGATTTTTCCTACTTCGATTTTCCCTCCAGTTCGTCTGCAAGCTTTCCGGCATCGTAGAGTTTCCGTAAAGCTTCGATCATTGCAGCCGAATGGACTGCAACGGCACGGTTTGTCTCATCGCTGTAAATAAAATTGCCGACAAGGCTCTCAATATTTCCATCGAAAATCAATCCGACAAGCTCGCCATCTCTGTTGATAACCGGAGATCCGGAGTTGCCGCCGATGATATCGCATGAGCAGACAAAATTCAGCGGGGTCGAGAGATCGAGCTTCTCTTTCCGCTCAAGATATCGTGCGGGAAGATTGAACGGCTGTTTCATATCGAAACTCGATGCACGATCATATAATCCGTAGAATGTCGTTTTTGACGGTGCTATCGTGCCGTTCATCGGATATCCTTTGACAGCGCCGTACGAAAGCCGAAGCGTGAAGGTAGCATCAGGGTTGACAGATTTTCCATAGATTGCAAAGCGGGCTTTCCCGAGTTTTTCCCCTGCAATTTTCATCTGACTATCAAGATGGTCCTCGATCCATTTTCGAAGTTCACGCAGAATCGGATCAACCTTCTGTGCCATTGCAATTAAAGGATCGGTTGATTCATCGACGACTTTTTCTCCGCCCTCAATAAGCGCTTTCCGGACCTTCGGATCGGCGAGTTTCGTACCGGTGAAAAGATCTTTTGCAGCCTCTTCGGGTGTTCGGGTTCCAAGAATTGTTTTTACGAAGGGGTCGTCGGGACCCAGTTGTTCCAATGATTCCCGCAACGCATCAGCAAACATAGTTTCTTCAAGCTGCAGATAAATTGGTGCAGGTGAGAGAAGATCGTATCGGAGTGATTCGAGTTGCGAATCGTGAAATCCCTCAAGACGTTTTCCATCCGGTTTCTGTATTTCCGTCACATATCGAACGATATCCAGTGCAAGCTGGGCAAATTGTGAACCGCGAATCGCACGGTACCGGATCTTAGTCATGTTTTCGCTATGCTTTTTCTGGATCTCTGCGATCGTGTTCCACACGCCGCCGAATTCCGATTTCCATTCAGGCTTGCTGTTGACGCGTGTTTGAAAATCAGTTTCCTCTTTTTGTTTTTTTGCTATAAGATTTTTATCCAGGAGACCGTTATACTCTCCCGTAAGAGCCTTGACCGAATTCTCATAGTAGAAAATCATGTTGCTCGCCTGCCTTGCCTGCTCAGGTCCAAGTGCCGCATAGCGTTTCAATACCTCAAGGCGGCGCTTTAATATTTTGAGTATCAGCGGGTACGTATAATCGCGATCTTTTTCAATTTCAGCCATTGTGTTCAAACGAGCTGTGTAGCCCGGATTTCCAGATACAAATACCAAATCACCATCGGCGGCGCCTTTTGAGTTCCACTTCAGGTACTGAGTGCTCACGACAGGTTTGCCGTCTTCATATACCCTGAAAATTGCCATGTCGAGATCGTAACGCGGGAAAGTGAAATTATCCGGATCACCGCCGTAGAATGCAATCTGCACTTCAGGGGCAAATACAAGACGGACCTCAGTATACTTCTTGTACCGATACAGCCAGTATTCACCTCCATCATAGAGCGGCACGACATCAGACCGAAGCGTTGTTTTTTCGAGGCTTTCTTTTTCGATCTTTGCTATTTCAGCTTTTCGTGCGGCATAGATTTCCTGATCGCTCATTCCCTTTTTTATTACACTGAAAACCCTGTCGGTAACATTTTCAAGCGACATCAGGACGTTAAGTTCAAGATCGGGGCACTTCATCTCTTCAGCAGGTGTGGCGGCATAGAAGCCATCTTGGACATAATCTTTCTGGGATGTTGATACTTTCTGTAATTGATCAAGGGCAACATGGTGGTTCGTTAGTACCAATCCAGTAGGACTAACGAATGATCCCGATCCTCCATTGTTAAAACGGACACTCGAAAGCCGCACATGGTCAAGCCATTCCTGTGTTGGGATGAAGTTATAACGATCGTTGAGCAGCTTCAACGGTGGATTATCAAATGTCCACATTCCTTCATCGGGTGCTGAAAAAATTGTACTATGAAATACAAAAAGAACAACACCAAACGTCAGAATATACTTAATCCAACGGGTCTTGGTTTTCATAGGAATCCTCCAAAAATGAAATTAGAGTTATTGAAGACGGGATAATATAACGAAACTTTTTTGAAAAAAGAGACCCATCCATTTCTGCGTTTTCTGCCTGCTTACCCACCGTCTTGTCCGCCAGTTTTTTGGGCGGAAGGAGGGCAGGCGGGAATCTTGATTTATTTCAAATAATATAAACTTATCGCCACTTTCTTTGAAGCATAAAACCACCACCCTTGCACTACGCTTGTCCCCTCCTCATTTGAGGAGGAGCGTAGGAAAGCATCACGCTTTGCGTGTTCCAAAATACGCAGACATTATTTCGAAGGGGTGGTGGAGTCGCGGATACAATTAATTTGATGAACATCTTCTATCGATTTCGCTGGCGAGTGTAAAAGAAAGAGAGAAAGATAAATTGTGTTCCCATCAACCTCCGGAGGTTCTTTTGTAGGGGCACGACACTGTCGTGCCCGGGATAAATAAGAAAATGCTTATTTTAAGTTGGTAGAATAAGTTAAAATAGGGCCTTCCGCTATTTCAAGTTGCTCCATAATCTGTATAAACCGGCGTGAATGTAAAATCGTCCACATTATGGATGATTATCAGCTAAATATTGGTTGATTATTTCAATACAAATTGTTACGTTTCAGTTATGAGACAGCGTACTATTACACCGAATGTACTTGATGCTCTCAAGGATAGCCCTGTTGTCTTGCTCAATGGAGCCCGGCAGGTAGGAAAAAGCACATTGGTGGAGTGGCTATCATCGCATGGGCATACTGCTCGATATGTCACATTGGACGATGCGGTGGTTCTCTCCGCTGTGCATAATAATCCGGAAGGATTTTTAGCCGGTTATCAAGAGCCGCTCATTATCGATGAAGTCCAAAGGGCGCCGGAAATATTTCTTGCATTGAAAGCCTCCGTAGATAAAAAAAAGAG
>Ga0187886_1000626_pt1 | contig 40006 bp, 61 predicted proteins | sample June2016WEW_20_1_FD_133001 | JGI IMG/M metagenome (GOLD analysis project Ga0187886, IMG submission 133001) | Peatland microbial communities from SPRUCE experiment site at the Marcell Experimental Forest, Minnesota, USA - June2016WEW_20_150 | ecosystem: Environmental > Terrestrial > Soil >...
TCATCAGTCATTAATTTTCTAATAGATGCATATGTAAAAGCATTGCAGATCATGTAGTCATAATTCTGAGACATAGATTCCAAAAAAGATCTACTTACTTTTTTCTGCAAATTTTCCTGTTTTATAATTTTTTTCTGAATATATTGATTGCATAAATTCCAAAATATTGCATCTTCATTAGTCCTTAAATCCTGAATAATTAAATCTTGTAACCGTTCCCATAAATAATATTTATTAGATATTACTTCTTTAAATATTGAAAACTTATAAACAGGTTTCGTTTCTATACTAGAGTATAAAACTTTGGCTGGTATAGATTTATATACCCACATATCTTGTAACGGTTTATTTAAAGACTTAGCAAGTTTTGAACAACCCCGATCAGTTCTTAAATACTCTTCAAGTATAGAATCTTTTTGAGCTCTTGTTAGATTTTCTGTAAACATAAACCTCTTTATTCCCCGGATAATAACTTTTGCAGAATTTTTGCTTCCTGCCTTGTGGCAGTTCCATCTAATTTCAAAAGGAGTTCTTCCTTGGATAATTTTCGTAAACGCTTTTCAACACAACTACTGCATTCCCATATTGAATCATATCCAGATCCAGAATAGCCTGAACAATAGTTTTTTAAAAATTGATCTGAATAATCTTCATCAGATATGGCTTTCTTACAAATAGAGCATTCTCTGGCTCCAGAATATCCAGAACATCCGTGATATCCAGAAACATCCATTTTTAAAGCCCCTTCAACATGTGGTTTAACATTGCTTGAACTACCTTGGGATGCACCCGGGCAAAAACTTTTTTCTGCCGCAAATCCACCTCAATCAGCATTCCTGGATATTTCTTGGAATTCAGACTGAGCTGAATGGGAACACTGACTCGGTTACTGTCCAGATAGGGATTAATAGAGGCAACAAAATCTTCCAGAGACACCTCAAAATCAGTCTGGAGATAATCGTGACTGATTTTGTAAGCTTCTCCCAAAATTGTTTTTATTCTATCCCGATCCAGATCTAAAAAAATTTTATTATTATGTTTTTCTTCAGCCATTAATTTTCATTAAAAACAAACTCATCTATCGGAATTATTTCCGGAACTTGACAATTCAGCTTTTCCCAGCAAGAATATGAACAAACTTCTAGGTCGTTTTCGGGCTTATCCGCATGATATTTCTTCCCGCAGCAGGCACATGTCAGTTCCATAATAAAGTCTCACACTTCTAGAGGGGAAAAGGTTTAAAAAAATTTTTGTTTTCCAGCTTTTTTATCTTTAAGATATTCATTACATGCCGATAATTCTCCAGGCTTACGACGCCAGCAAATTGAAAAATTTTTACCACATGTTTCTTTATAGCAAAACCATGTGGTGAGATCACTATAAGAATCAGAAATTTTCTCTTCTTGCTTTTTTATTAAAAATTGAAACATAATTTTTTCCATTGTCAACAAGCACTCCACCCACAAAATTTACAGGATATGCAACCGCTTTCCATATGAAGGGCAGCACCACATTCCGGGCATACTTTCTTTTTCAACTCTACATCTCCTGAAAGCGTCTTAGCCAAAAATTTCCGTACTGCTGTCAGGAGAGAACTAATATGATCACCATCAATATCCATAAGGGCTTCTATTATATCTTCTCGTAAAATATTGTGTCTAAGACATAAGGATATTAATCTTCCCAATCTGTTGTGGGGAAAATCCTGCCGGGCCTTTTCCACGGTCTCTTTCACGAACCGCTTATCTATCCCACATTCCAAGGCAAATTTCTGTAATTTATGGGCTGCCATATTGCAAACTTTTAGTTCGTCCGGCTTATATTTATGGTTTGTATAAATCCATAAACAAATAGGGTTTTCCTGTTTGGAGTCGTCAGGAAGATAAGAAAAATGTAGATAAAACTTCTTGCCTTCCTTTTTTATAATTGTGGTGGGGCCATTGTTAAAAGTCGTGGGTAATTTAATATCCCGGGACACTATTTTAGGCTTTTCAGCTTCTGAACCCGATCCTACTGTTAGAACCTGAGTTTCTCTGGACCCATCTCTATAAACGGTCACACCCTTGCATCCTAATTTATAAGCTGCAAGATAAACATTTTCTACATCTTTAATAGTTGCAGAATGCGGAAAATTTACCGTCTTTGACACTGCATTATCGGTATACTTTTGAAAAGCAGCCTGAATGGTTATGTGAGTGATAGGATCAACATCATGGGCAGTCACAAACACTTTTCGTATTGCTTCTGGAACTGTGTCTGTTGCAGTTCCTTTTTTAGAAATTTCCTGCATTAAATCTTCTGTATAGAATCCTTGTTCTTTAGATATTCTTAAAAATTCTGAATGGATTTCTAATAATTTTTTTCCATCTAAAACATGCTTTTCATAAACGAGAGCGAAAAGAGGTTCTATTCCAGAGGAACAACCCGCAATCATGCTTATAGAACCAGTGGGAGCAATTGTGGTTACTGTTGCGTTTCTAACTTTAACTACTCCATCATAAATTGATTCTAGATAGTTAGGAAAGGTTCCCCGCTCAAAAGCCAGCATTTCGCTGGCTTTTCTACCTTCTGATTGTATAAATCTCATTATTTGTTCCGCAGTTTTAATAGCTTCTTCAGAATTATATGAAATTCCCATTTTAATAAGGGCATCTGCAAACCCCATTACTCCCAGCCCTATTTTTCTGTTACCTTTAGACATTCTTTCAATTTCGGGTAAAGGGTATTTATTTGCATCTACCACATTATCCAGAAATCGTATAGCATGCTGGATTATTTTTTCCATTTTGTCAAAATCAATTTTCCCATCAGTCACCATTTTTGCTAAATTAATCGAGCCTAAAACGCAAGATTCGAAAAAAATTAGAGGAACTTCCCCGCACGGATTCGTCGTTTCTATTGCTCCAATTTTGGGAGTTGGGTTTTTTTCATTCATTTTATCAAGAAAAATTATTCCAGGTTCTCCATTCTTCCAAGCATGTTCTACAATAAGTTTAAAAACTTCTGAGGCCTTTTTCTTTCCAACTTCTTCATTATTACGAGGATTCCGTAAAGAATATTCTTTATCCTCTTTCAACGCTTCCATAAACTCTTTTGTAATACCAACTGATAAATTAAAATTGGCTAACTGCCCCTCTATTTTTTTAGCATCAATAAACTCTAAAATATCTGGGTGATCACATCTCAAAAGTCCTAAATTTGCACCACGTCTAAAACTTCCTTGTTTAACAGTCTCTGTAGCAACATCAAAAACTCTCATAAACGAAAGAGGGCCTGAAGAAATACCCGTCGTTGATTTAACACGGTCATTCTTTGGGCGCAGCCTGGAGAAGGAAAATCCTGTGCCACCCCCCGATTTATGTATTAGGGCCGTGTTCTTAACCGCTTCAAATATTTCTGCCATTGAATCCCCTACTGGGAGGACGAAACAGGCCGAAAGCTGCTGGAGTTCACGGCCGGCATTCATAAGAGTAGGAGAATTGGGAAGGAATTCCAAATCAACCATCATATTATAGAAATGTTCTGTCCAAATATCCCTAAATTCTTCCTTTTCGACTGAGGCGAGATTTTCAGCCACTCGATAAAACATTTCTTCCGGAGTCTCTATAGGGGCCCCACTATCATCTTTTTTAAGGTATCTACGGGCTAGAACTACTCGAGAATTATCTGTCAAATCTGCTTTTTTTAAAAGAAGTCTGGATTTTAAATTTTCATTCATAGGTAGAATTATGTTTTCCTTAAATTTGGAGAGTTATTTTGTTTAAACTCCAAAATGTATGATATTATCTGTCATTGCTGAAATTTCTTTACCGTCTTTAAGTTTCAGATCTAAAATATTCTGTAGTATTAAAAGATAATTTGGTGCGGATTTAATTTTTTCTTGTACGGATTTCATTCTAATTTTTAATTCTTTTTCGTAACCCCCTCGTATATTAGAACTAACATCTTCACCTGCAAGCTTTCCTATTTCTTTAAAATTATGCTCAGAAATTAAATAATATTTAAACCCGAAAAAGGGAACTCTAAATGCTTCAAACGTAAGGACTTGTTTCCTACTGATCAAATCTTTAAGATTTTCTGCGGAAATATTTTTTAATTCTTTTGTGATTTCTTCCGGGGATAAAGGCTCCATAAAAAACCCTTTTTCATTTAAAGGATAGCGGAAGATCCCCTGTAACCTCTCGGAATCATTGTACTTAATGGCACAATATTCAACTTTTCCAGATTCAGTAATGCCCTTTAAAAATTCGACTCTTTCCGGTATGATAAACTTAAACTGATAATCAAAAATTTTTAATTTATAGGTAAGATTTGGAAGCTCCGGAATAAGAATTATATCTTCAGTCCCTGAAAGATTCTGGGTTTGATGCCACCCACGAAATTTTTCTCCCCAGAAAGGGATAAGAGAATCAGGAATAGAAGACATATCTCTTATATAGTATCGGAATTTAGAGAAAAGATAAAGCTAAAAATTGGAATTTTTTTGTCCGGGAACAATTTAATTTTACTATCCAAACTACTTAAACGGCTTAAGTATTTTGCTAATCTGACTTTTCCCAAATTTAGAACTCGAGGAAGGTAACGAGTCTTAATTAAAAACCCGGGAATATTTAAAATAGCCCCTATATCATCGGGAGACATTTTTTCTTCATTTAAAAGTAATATCTTATACATCTTCTCAATATAATGCCCCAGGAACCAGACCAATTCCCCGGGCCCTTCATCCCCTGAATTCTGCAGGTAGTTGTTAGTTTTATTCAACAACTGCTTAATATCCCCCTTTAATAAGAAATCCAGAATTTCATAGGTGGAGCTTTGAGCAGTGGTGCTGACCACCATTCTAACATCTTCGGGAAGGATTTGCTTTGTAGCTTCTTTATAAATCTGTAACTTTTTCAATTCATGGGCCAGAGTAAAAAGATCCGCCCCTACTTTGTGATATAAATCATACTCTGCATCTTGTAAAAATGTATATCCTTCCTCTGCAGCTCTGGAAGAGATCCAGGAGGGATAATCAGGCCCGTATTCAGGCATCTTATTACAAACCACAGAGGTACAGACACTGGTTAAAGCTGAAGATGGGTTGCGTCCATCTTCAGAAGAATTTATGAGAAAAAGATACCCACCATCAAAATTTTTTATTAAATCAGGAAGATTTTTAATTTTAAGATCCTGAACATTTTTAATAATAACCAACCGGTTTCCAAAAAGACTTTCTGAATAAAGCAGCTGTTTTAAATTTTCTTCATCTCCAGGGCCAAAAATAAATTTTTCCACGTCGGGATGCAGACACTGGCAGGTTTGAATAAACTGATATTGTAAAAAGGACTCTGATCCGGACAAAATAAACTTATTCTGCCGGTTATATTGTAATTCACGTATTGCTTCAGGGAATTTCATTCCAACCTATCTAATTTTTTAGGGTATAATTTTATTCCCTTTAAACGTTTTTCTATGTATTCATTAAAACCTTGCCCCATTCTTACTAAAAGATCTGCATTCGAACTATTCACTAGTTTATAATGCACAGCCTCATCACATGCTTGGCCACACAAACACCAACTTTTCCGCCCATCAGCCCATTCTACTGCTGGGCCGTCTTCTCTATGAAGTAAATAAGTATTACCATTTTTATTATCACGAAGAAACATTGCTGCTAAATTTTCTGTGTAAGGCATATCAGATAAATACCATATTTTAGTTTTTTTCATAAATTTAAATCTTTTCTTTTTAATACAATCTTTTGTAATAAACAACCTCTTTTATTACAAGGTATTGAGTAATCAAATTTTAATTCCGGGACAGTAATTTGATTGGAAATATCAAAAGGGCAGATAATTTTTTCTCCATTAGGAAATATGTTTCCAAAGCGACATCGTGTAACTAGTGAGGAAGCACTAGAGCGTTTTGTGGGATTAATTTGCTTATTAGGTTCTATTACTCCCCGACGAGCAATATGAATTTCTGATAGATTTCCTTGATATTGATTTAAGAATTCCTGCACTATACCCGCATATTCTTGTGGAGAAAGAGTTTCCGGAGTATCCTTCCAGAAATCATGGGTCTGTGTAATATCCCGGATACTGGAAACATAAAATTTTCTACAGTTATAATTTTCCTCCGCCAATTTAGCTGTTTTCAAAAGTTCTTCAACATTATCCTTTCGTAGCATATACACAATAGTAATAGGAAGAAGAGTAGAAACTTTATCTAGAGGTTTTTCACTTTTATGTGAGCCATATACTCCTACCCTAATATCTATATCTGAAAGGTCAATACCGTTCAAGATTTTTAAGTTTATTCCATTAGTATAAATAGTGGTAGGCAAAAAGAGGTTTTGATTAAAAGCAATTATTTTAGGTAAATCTGGATGGAGGGTAGGCTCTCCTCCTAAAAGTATTATTTTGGAAACATTTTGATAATATGTCCAGATAGATCTTTGATAATCCGAAAACGCCATCTCTTCTTTAGAGTCTAATTTATGGGCATAAAAACAACCCCGACAGCGTAAATTACATTTATTAGTAATAAATAACTGCAGGGTATTTTTAGGGCTGGGAATAACTTCTTCCCAAATAGAAGTATCATATTTTAGTTTTATAGTTCCCCCTATCATCATAATTCTTTAACCACACATCTTCAAGAACTTGTAATCTTTGTTTTTCATCTTCGGTTAAGCAATCTTCAATATTTTTTTCCCAAACAGGACAGGAATCTGTTATAATATAGTTCCCAGTAAGACGCTCCACTACTGGCATACCATGCACTGGAATTCCTATATAGCTAAAATAATCATGTGGTATCCACACTGTGTGAAAATTAAAGGTAATACCAACAGCTCCTTCAGGGATGCCATCAACTGCCCTAAGAAATCTTATTATTGTTTTAGAAACTTTAGGAACCATAATTTATAATTATAGATTTAAAAAGTAAATTATAATTAGGGCTCAAAAAATCATTTTTCTTAATTTGACTGAGCATGTTTAATAAAACTAATAAATTCTTATAATCAAATTTTTCTGCTGTTTTTTGCAGCTCGGAGCGTTTGTCTGAATTTAAAATATCTGGTAGATTATTTTTCAACCCTAATATGTCTGTAAGAATTAGTATTACAACGTCTATAAAAAGTTTCAAATTTTCAATTTTATCAATAAACTCCAATATTTTAAGAGAATTTTTCTCTCCATTACTTAAAAGATCTGCAAATTCTATAGATTGATCTCTTAGTTTTAATATCTGCCCGGCAGAAGAAAAAATATCTTGTGCAGTAAAAGATCCTATCCAACCTAAAACCCGGGCCTGGGAAAGTTCAAAACCAAATTTTTTCCAGAAAATATTAGTGTAATCTTCCTGTGTAAGTGCATTAAACTGCACTTTGAGGCATCGAGATCTAATAGTTTGGGAATTGGCTTCCAAAACTGAAGATATAAAAATAAAAACATAACTGGTCTCTTCAACCACCTTTAAAAGCCTGGTAAAAACCTCTTTAGACATATGCTCAGAGTTATCTATAATAACAACTCTGGTTTTCCCTATTAAGGGGGCTCGGGAAGTAAAAATACCCAAATTTTCTATATCCTGCAGCAAAATTTTATCTTTACCTACATACAAGAAATCCGGGGAAAAGGAAAATCCCTTGCAGGAAGGGCAGATACAACCATCCTCCTGTGACCCTGTGCAGAGTACATACCTGGCAAATTCGAATGCCACGGTACGCTTACCAGTGCTTGGGGGCCCATAAAATAAGAAAGCTTGAGGTTTGTTCACCAAAACAGACAACTTCTGCTTTAGAGCCTCATGCCCAATAATTGAAGTGAATTTCATAAGGAGGATTTTTTAGGAGGCTCCCCACCCCCAACCTATTAATTTTAAAGGGATTAAAAACATCCTCTATTGTTCCTTTTGTTTAATTTTCATTTAAATCTTTGATTTATAATGTCTTTATGAGCCTTTTTCTAAGACATTTTTCAGCCTTCACCTTTCCCGCCGGGGACAAAACCGACGGACATTGGTGGTTGCGGCATTTCAACTGTATAAATGCTTATACAGGCATCAAAATGAAACTCTGCAGTTACTCTCTTTTTAAACAGCTTGTGCAATCAAACCCTATAGAATAATTGCGTTTAAACCACCTTTTAAGGCTCTACAATCAAGGATCTCGACATCCTTCGTCCTATCAGGGGTTGACTCACTTCTCCATCCACCGAGGCAGGTTGCCTTATTAATACTACCAAGGCACTTTCTGTCAGTTTTAGCTAAGATACCCTTCTGCAAGAGTTTTTTTATACTCCTTTCCCACCACCCATTTTTTCCATATTCATCTTCCATCTCCCCTGAAATTGAGCGGCTATGTTTTCAGGATCTTTTATAATCTTCCATTCCGTAGAATATAAATCCATCCAAATTACTAAATTAGAGGCAGTTATAAGCTTTTCCGGGATAACTTTCAGAGGGTCTTTATTAATCTGTTTTTTAGCATAATAAGACAAGAGAATTTTATCATTTTTCGGAAGGATGTCATTAATATACTTTCCAAGGTCTTCCGAGGACATTAATGAATGGGTGGCCCCTAAAAGATACTGAGTCCCAGTACACAGTTTAATAAAAGTTACAAACATAGATATTGAAATCTTGTCCGGTGAAGCTACTGTAATAACTGTCATAAATTTATTCCTTTCCGATTTCTCTATTAAAGATTATACTGAAATGTTAAAAATTTCTAAAGTGGTATTTTTCCTATTTTGGACTCTTCCTCCATCCTCTATTGTTCCTTTTGTTTAATTTTCATTTAAAAGATAATGAAAGAAGAAAGAAAAACAAAAAAGAAAAAAGCACTTTAAAAAACTTTCAGAAGCAGGTATTATAATAAAGGGAGAAAAACTTTAAAAAATAGAAAGTTTTGAGGTATTTAAAAATGGAAGACAAACCTAAAGATCCTAATTTTGAGAATGGTGACAGTGAATTTGATGACTTTCTGCATAAACACTCCGGAGAAGATGGAGGAGAAGGGGAACCTATAGAGGTTATGGAATGCCAGAAACGTCTGCTTTTTGATATAGTAGCCCAAAAAACTGACATCCTCACAAGCATGTTGGCAGTTTATTCAGACTTATATACAAAACATCCGGGAAAATATAAGGAAAAACTGGAAAATGTAGAAAATGCTCTTGAGGAAGGAATAAATCAAATAGACATGACTTTATGTTTAATACTTAAAGAAATGGGACTTTTAGACGATGGTGAAGAAGAAAATAATACAACAGATCCTAAAAAAGGTTAAAAATGATTCTTGAAGAGGCTGTACAGAAACTATTAAAAGCCCGGCAGGATTATTATCAAAATGGGCACTCTGAATTCACAGATGCTGAGTATGATGCATTAGAAGAATTTGTACGAAAAATTTCTCCTAATCATCCAATTGTTGCTGCTATAGGGCATACTCCTTCTACTTTATGGGAAAAAAGTAAGCATAAAATTCCCATGGGAAGCCTTAACAAAGTTAATACTGTGGAGGAATTTAATAAATGGGTTAATAAATTTCAAGAGGATGAAGAATTTGTTTTGCAGTTAAAACTTGATGGTTTATCTCTTTCTCTGGATTATGAAGATGGTTTATTTATTAAAGCCACCACCCGTGGAGATGGAAAAATAGGGGAAAATATTAGCCCGAATGTTAAATTAATGAAAAATTTTAAAAATAAGTTCCCTGAAAAATTCACTGGTTCTCTACGTGCAGAAATACTTCTAAGGAAAATAGATTTTGAATGTATTAATTCTTGTCTGGAAGAAAAGGATAAATATTCAAATCCCCGGAATGCTGCAGCTGGAATTAGTCGTCGATTAGATGGGTTATATAATCAATATTTAGTTTTAATTTATTATGATATTTCTGAATCAATATCAGAAGAAAAGAAAATAAAAAAATTACAATCTCTTATAGGAAATCATACTACACCCTCTGATAAAGGTTCCGCGAAAGATATGGTCAGACTATTTAAGGAATTAAAAACTCAACGTGACTCTTTAGATTTCAATATTGATGGGGCCGTTATTAAGATTTCTTCTTATGAAATTCAACAGTCAGCAGGAATATTAAATGGCCGGCCGAAGGGGCAAATAGCTTGGAAGTTTGATCCTCCAGGGGAAATTACACAATTATTAAATGTTTCGTGGCAGACTGGACGTACTGGAGTAATTACTCCACTAGGGCATGTAACCCCGGTAGAAATTGATGGATCTGTTGTGCAAAATGTAACCCTACACAACATCTCCGAAATTGCAAAATTAAATATTGGAATTGGTGACACAATAATGCTTGTCAAGGCAGGAGATATCATTCCATACTGTCAATCTGTTATAAAACGTGAAAATAAAGGTCTTAAAATTCCTACTCACTGTCCAAGCTGTAATAGTGTTTTAGAAAATAATGGGGTGCAGATTTTTTGTAGAAGTAAATCCTGCCCGGAAAAACAAGTTCAACAAATCCTCCATTTTATAAGTACTGTGGTGATTGATGGGTTGGGAGAATCTTTGGTTCGACGTTTGTTTGAACTCAAAAAAGTGCAGTCTATAGAAGATTTATTTAAACTACAAGAAGAAGATATTGCAAATCTGGAAGGTTGGGGTAGTAAATCTGCAGAGAAAATACTTAAAAATATAAATGCAATGCGAACTCTTCCTGCAGATAAATTGTTATCAGCGGTAGGAATACCCACTTTATCAGATAAGACGGCCGAGGAACTTCTTAAAAAGTATGGTTCCATAGAAAATTTATTTACTGCCTCTACAGAAGATATTTGTGGAATAAAGGGTTTTTCTACTATATCAGCAGAAAGTATTGTGACAGGTTTAAAAGAATACCGGAACCAAATAGAAAGGTTGTTAACAGTTATGAAAATTAAAAAGGTGGTAGTAGAAGAAAAAAGTGAGGGAAAATTAACTGGAATGTCTTTTTGTTTTACCGGTGCCCTATCCCAACCTCGTTCCCATTTTCAGGATTTGGTCACGGAGGCAGGAGGAAAGAATGACTCTTCAGTCACAAAAACCACCACTTATTTGGTATGCAATGAAGATGCAGGATCTTCCAAATCCCAAAAAGCTGCCAAATATGGGACTAAAATAATTAATGAAGAAGAGTTTTTGAAACTCTTAAGTTGAAGGAGGAGCTTTAATGTCCCACATAAAAGAATATTTTGGTTGCTGTGTACACGATTGGAATATTATTTCTAAAGATATTGGGGATAGTGAGATAGAGCATTTAAAAAAACTTGGGTATACTAAACAATATCTTACACCAGGTTGTACCTCAAAAAAAGTTCTTATAATTTTATCCTGCAAGAAATGTGGAAAACTTAAACATTATACAGAGGTGATATGATTATTAACGGGTATGAGCTCCGTCTCACTTGTAGTGCTTGTCCAGAGCAATATGACGTTTTTAAAGATGATACTCCAGTAGGTTATTTACGGCTTAGGCATGGGCAATTTACTGCACAGGTGCCAGGCCCAGGTGGGGAAGTGATTTATAGTGCTTGCCCAAATGGAGATGGTATTTTTGATGACTCTGAGCGTGAAAAATATTTAAAGGCTGCAATCACAGAAATTGATAAATTTTTAAATAAACCTCTCCAAGATTTAGTCCCTGGGGACCCCACTAACCCCCAACAATTTGTTTTGCCCTGCCCAGATTGCTATGCAGAGTTAACAATTGAAGTTTTTAATAACATTCCGAAAATAATTTCTTCCAAACATAGGAGTTAAAAATGTCTGCAAATGACCTCCAAATAGGTGGAACTCATTATAAGTTACAAGCCATTCAACCTTGGGATGCAATGGAAGCATGGCTCACCCCGGAGCAATTTATAGGGTTTCTGAAAGGTAATGTTATTAAATATATGGCTCGGTGTGAAAACAAGGGTGGCTGGGAAGATTTAAAAAAGGGACAGCATTATTTAAATAAGCTTTTGGAGATTTATCCAAAAGAAAGAAAAATTATACTCGTCCGTAAGAAAAAAGTTTAATGGAAACTGTTAAAGCCACTGTTGCTCGAGCTATTTTTGCAAATGAAGAAACCGGATTTAAAGTTCTTAATGTTAGGACTGCAGCTGGCAAACTTCTAGTTCTGACAGGTGAATTTGGCCCGGAAATTATTCCTGAAACCATAGCCGATTTTCATGGAGAATACCGTACCCATCCAAAATATGGCTATCAGTTTAAAGTAAGTTCCTATGCTCTTGTGCACGATGCACAAGAGCTCGCCAGCATTAAATTATTCCTGGATAGCATAGCAGAAGAAATAGGGCAAAAAAGGGCGGATGCTATTATAAACCATTTTGGAACTCAGACTATTGATGTTCTTAGCACTAATCCCGACCGTCTTCTGGAGGTAGATGGAATAGGAAAAGTCTGCGTAGAAAATTTAAAAAAAGCCTGGTCTTCCAACAGTCAGGCATGGGCCCAGGAACGAGAAAGTTATTCCGTTCGGGTATTTTTAAATTCTCTAGGCCTGCGTGAACGAAGAATTAAAAGAATTATACATTATTTTGGAATCACAAACATCGAGCATACTCTGCGGGAAAATCCTTATCGTTTAATAGAAGTGGAAGATTTTGGTTTCACGACAGTAGATTTTATAGCTCAGAAATTAGGGGTGGTCCCAACAAGTCGTCAACGATTTGAAGCCTTCATACTTTATGTTTTAAATTCTATTTGTCCCTCCAACGGCCATTTATTCATGTCTACAATGGAGATTTTTGAGGCTGTAAAAAAATATTGCCTTGAAAATAATACCAGTTTTTTAGACACTGAATTAACAGAATGGGACGTGTATAATGTAGTTCAGGATCTTGCAAAAGATAAAAAATTAATATATGAACGAGACGGGCTGGTGTATGCCCCCCAGCAGCATAATTTTGAACAGAGTTCCGCTTCCATGTTGGTTAATATTCTTCGGGAGCCTTCAGATTTAATATTTCTTAATCGGGTTGCGGTAGATGAATTTATTACACAGTTTGAAAAAGAGAATAATTTAACTCTGAGTTCCGAGCAAAGAGATGCCCTTTATTGTTTCGCGGAAAAGAAGGTTTTTATTATCACAGGCCTCCCCGGGACTGGCAAAACCTTGACCCTAAAAGCAATTGTAGGTCTTGCTAAAAAACTAAGTCTGAAATTAACCTGCATGACACCCACAGGAATAGCAGCCAAAAAATTAGCTACTGTAATCAATGATACTGCCTCTACCATTCACCGTCGATTAGGTTACCGGGGGGGTATTTGGACATACAATGAAGTTAATAAATATGATACCGATGTGGTGCTCTGTGATGAGGCAAGCATGATCGAAATGGAAGTATTATATCGACTCCTTTCAGCCCTTAAAAACCGTACACATATAGTTTTTGTGGGAGACCATAATCAACTGCCTTCTGTAGGTGCTGGGAATGTTCTTCGGGAGCTTATAAATTGCAACCTTATCCCAACAATTCGACTAGAAAAAATATTCCGTCAACATGAGGCCTCGGATATTATTAAAGTATCTCATGAGGTAGTTCATGGAAATAAGGATCTTTCTATTTTCAAAACAGATCCTGCCGGGGATGTTTATTTTATGCGGGAAAAAAATATACAGGCCATTGAACAGGTGGTGGTAGCTTTAGCGGAAAAATTTAAACGTGAGCGTCGGTTGTTTCAAATTATGACTCCCAGAAATACAGGGCCCCTGTCGGTGGAATCTTTAAATCAGCTCTTACAAGCAACTTTAAATCCTCCTAATCTATGTCTGAAAGAAATTAAACTTCCCTTTTTTATCCTCAGGGAAGGGGATCGCATAATTGTCAAAAAGAATGACTATGAAAATGATATTTTTAATGGGGATCTTGGAAAAGTTATTAATATTTGTGCCGGCCGAGTAGTAATAAAAATTGATGATCGTATTATAGAACTCCCTGCTGAGGATATTCAAGACAGAATTAAACTTGCATACTCAATAAGCGTGCACAAAAGTCAGGGTGCAGAATATCCCATTGCTATTCTTCTTTTTATTAATCAGCATGGGAAAAATTTATTGCAGAGAAATTTACTTTATACGGCCCTTACCAGGGCCAAGCAAAAGGTGATCATTATAGGCCATGGCTCAGCCCTGGAACGAGCTATAGACAATACCTCTGTAATGCGGAGGAATACTATTTTAGGAGAGAGGGTAAAAGAATGTTGGGAACAAAAGAAAAATTGTTCTTCTTGAACGTGGTCTTAGGGGCTAAAAATCTTGCTGGGGAAGAAAATTCTCAAGGAGCTGCATTGGTCAAAAATCAGCAGATTTTATCTTATGGAATTAATAAAAAAATTATTGCAAATAAAGAATGGGAAATCAGTGCAATATATGATGCAATTTTTGGGGCCCGGGCCGAAAATCTGGAGGGGTGCAGTCTGTTCACTACTTATTTTCCTGCAGTGGAGGATTTGAAGCTTATTGTTTCAGTAGGGATAACTTCTATCAATTTTTTGGGCGAAATTAAAGATCCTGAAGCTGTACGGCTCATGAATGAGATTTCTAAAGCATCTATTCCCTTAGAAATCATAAAGTTAGGATAAAAATATTTATGGGACAGCAAATAACTGGGGTTTTTAAAAATGGGGAGTTACATACAAAAAATGGAATCATTAAATGTTCTAAAAAATATAAAGACTCTTTTTATGAAGAGTCTACAGCATCTTTTCAAAATGGAAGATTACATAGAACCGATGGAGAACCAGCTTTGATACGTATGGATGGGTCGCGTTATTGGTATAAAAATGGAAAAGCCCATCGTATAAATGGGCCATCTGACGAACTCGAACCTGATTCTGATAATTGGGAAAATATATGGTGTCAAAACGGTAAAAGGCATAGGGAAGATGGGCCCGCATGGAGTGGTATGGTAAATGGAGAAATTAAATATATGTGGTATTTAAATGGCATTCAATGTTCACCAGAATTATTCTATACTCTGACCCGATCTACACCTGAAGAAATATTAAAATATATAGAGATTGGAATTGAAAAATTTCTTGTTCCTGAACATTATTCTTTTTTACTCAAAAGATTACATCCAAAATCAGTTAAAAGGAAAAATAGATATCAATTAGCACTTGAATAGATTATTAAAAATTCCAGTTTAAAAAATTTTTAAATTCCGATATTATATAAATAGGGGAAAGCTATAATAATCTTATTCGAAAAAAGGAGTTATTTCATGGTTGCAAAAATTTTATCAAAAATTTGGTCCGGATGTAAGTGGGTTTGGAATTATTTCAATGGAAAGAAAACAATCATTGGCACTATTGCCCTGCTGATTCTGAGTGTATTTCCACATCTCGGAACTTCTGCAGCAATAATGGTTGTCCTGGGTCCGGTTCTGAAAATAGCAGCAGAAATTATAACTGCAGTTGGTCTCATTCACAAGGCCATCAAGGCAACTATCTGTTGGTTGAAGAAAAAACTTCCACAAGCTCCGACAGCAGTCTAAAAAAAGGAATAGATGGAAGAGTCTCGTCGTAACCAGATCTATGACCGTTTAGGGTCGATCAAGATGAACCTTGATCCTAAAAATGTCATAGATCCTCGATATATAAGTGAAAAAATAGGCCAATGCCATGTTTTCACTGAAGAAGTTGAATCCTTCTATCTGGAAGTGAGTAAAGAGTTATCTATTAAACAGCGGGCTCTAATGAACTCGGAATCCGCTTTTGAACAGGCCAAAGATGACCTTATGTCTAACGATGTAGATATTGCAAGTCTTCCGAGTATCCGAGAACGAGAAGCACGGGCTAATACTCAACTGAAACCGGATCAAAATGAGATTAAGTTTTATAAGATTGATGTAGTGGAATTGCAGGGACTTTTTGGGGCGATAAATCTTAAATTACGGAACCTTGATCGTCTTAATAAAGATATTAAGGCTCAGCTTCGTCTCATGGAATCACAAATCAAACTTGGGCAGGGTCCTATAGATGGCCCCACTACAGATTTAATTGCTGCTATGAAGGAGCATGGTGCTGAGGATATCTTTCAGGACTCCAAATCCTCTTCCGAAGAGAATGCAGAAAAGGATCCGACAGTGCCTTTGGATGTTGCCAGTCTTCTCCAATCATCAGAACCGGATGAAATTACTAATGATGAGGATGCTACAGAAGAAATTATAACTAGTGAAGATGACGTGTTATTAACTCCTTCCGAGTCACCCGGAATGGACGTTTCAGCCGATGAGGAAGAGTCAGTAATGATAAATCTTGATGATGTTTTAAACGTCCCCAAAAACTTAAACTCAGCAGTTTCAATAACAGGAGGTGTAAAAGAGGATAAACCCGTAGTACCGGAAATACAGGTATCACCAAAACAAAATATGGTTGTATCTGAAAAGGGTGTCGATGGAGTTAATTTCGATTCTCTTTTGAAGCAATTCAATTAACAAAAAACACTTTCTAAACAAAAAAAGAAGGAGCAAGACTAGTATGGGTTCTGAAAACATTTCTACGTTTGGTTTTGAGAATGAAGACATTAAAGGCGGAATTTATGACAAGTATAAGGGTAAAAAGGGTGTTACCGATCGCGGAGCTATTGTATATTCCGACCCTACGGCAATGTTCGCCGGTGCAAAAATTCATTTTAAGGATCGTTTTTTCCTCTGCAAGAAGGGTCTCTGCTGTGAAAAGCTCGGTGCCGCCAAGTGGCGTGTGGGAGCAGTCCTTGTAAAATACGGGACTGACAAATTCGGAGTTCTTAAAGAGCCATTTTCCTATGAACTCTATCCCTGGATCTTCTCAGAAACCACTTTCATTAAGCTCAAGGCAGTGGATAAAGAATTTCTTTTGACCACCCATGATATCAAAATCTCTTGCACGAACGAAGAGTATCAGCATATTGAAATCGTGCCCTGCAATGAGAGCATCTGGAGAGTCAAGGAAGCTTTGAGGGCCAAAATCCTTAAAGAGGCCACTCCAATCTGGGAATATATTAAAAGAGGTATCGCCAGTGATCTTAGTGCTGAAGAGATTAAAGATCTTCTCACTGCCAATACCGGGACAGCAGATCCGACTACACATGTGGATTTGGATTCCGTTTTGAATAAAATCTAAAAAAAACGGAAGTCTTAAAAAACATGTCGATCGTCGGGTTTGACCCTTCCCTAACCCATCTCGGGTGGGTTCTGATTGATGAGACCAAAGAGGGAAAAGACTCTCTCCTTAGTTATGGTGTTTTCAAAACAGATACCTCTGATGGGTTATTAGTCCAGCGTTTAATAATGCAGCGGGAACGAGTACGTAAATTTTTAATAGATAATAAAATCACGTTTGTTGCAATGGAAGCTCCGCTCTTGCACTCTATGAGTACGGAGCTTCTTTTTGCTCTCAATCAATTCTTGCATGAAGTTTTCCTCAACCTGAATATTTTCGTTTTTTATATCCAGCCTTACAAATTAAAAAGATTTGCCTACCCAGATCCAAAAATAAAGCTTAAGGATATCTCTAAGCATCACATCACTCACCAGGCCAAAACAGAACTCGGATTACACGGAAAACGTTTTTCTGAGCACATTGCTGATGCCTGGTTCATCGGAAAATTAGGGTTACTTTTTTATAAATGGCATATTTTGAAAACTGTCCAGGACAGTGAACTTTCCCCGGATATGTTGGAATTTTTCGCCGGCAAGCATACTTTTACACGAGGGGATAAAAAGGGTGTGACAGAATACAGTGGTGTAATATATCACCCAAATGAGGCATTTTTTGATTATAGCAAACAACTAAAAAAATCTTCAACCATAACAAGTGAGGTATTCAATGGCTAAGGACAAGGACAAAAAAGTAGGCAGACTGAACAGTTTTTATCAGTCTTTAAAGAAAGACGATCGTACAGTCGTTAAGGATCTTCAGGAAGAAAAGAAAAAGAAAATAGATTTCATCAATACAGGATCCTGGGTGCTCAATACTCTTATTGGTGATGGGTCTCGTACGTTCTCACCAGGAGGCTACCCGCGAGGTCATATGGTAGAGGTATTCGGGGATGAATCCTGTGGCAAGACTACCCTAGCGATTCAGGCATGTGTACAGGTGCAAAAAGCAGGGGGTATTCCTATGTGGCTTGACTATGAACGTACTTTTCAAACCGACTATGCTGAAGCCTTAGGGCTAAACTGTAACAAGGATAATTTCATCTTTTTAGAGCCCGAAACCCTCGAACAAGGCTTCACAATTATGGAACAGGCCATAGAAGATAAAACTTGCCGGCCTGCACTTATAGTAATTGACAGCGTTGCAGCTATGACACCTGCGGAATATCTTAAAAATAAAATGGACGAAATGGGCAGAATAGGCCTTCAGGCTAGTGTGATTTCAAGAAAAATCCCCACTTTTGCCAAAAAAATTCCCGCCTCAAACAGCTGCATATTGTTTTTAAACCAGCTGCGTTCAATGATAAAAGGGCAATATGATGTAGGTCCGAAAGAAGAAACCCCAGGTGGAAGAGCCCTTAAATATTACTCTTCGGTAAGAATCAGTCTGCAGAAACGGGAAATAGAAAAAGTTGAGAAAATATGTCGTATTACAGGTAAAAAGGGCAAGGAACCTGTAAATGTTAAGGTAAATGCAACCATTGTCAAAAATAAGATTGATAAGCCTTATTATACCGCTCCGATTTATATTCGTTTCGGAGAAGGAATTGATAATGAAATTTCTATTGTTGAACTTGCCTGCAACACCGGAGTCATAAAAAAATCCGGTGCCCGCTATAATTTTGATGTCGGGGATAAAGCTGTTTTTGAAGTTTTTGGCAGGGAAGGATTGAGGTCTCATCTTGTGAATAATCCAACTGATTATAAACTTCTTCGAGATGTCATTTCTACAAAATTTAAGGAGGGGCAAATCAAGGAAGATCAGCAAGCTATAGAAAATGATAAAGAAGGAGTTCAGATGATTGGAACCGATGCCGAATAGCAGAGTTTGGCATATTCCACTGCATCATAGTTATAAAGATGCAGAGAAATATATCAAAGACCTTATTAAACGCTATCGCAGCAGAAGAATGCATTCAACTTCGGGAAAGATATATAGATTTACTATTGACGAAAAAGGGACATATAAAATTTATTCCTGAGGATGAATGTGATTAAAAAGATGATGACCAACAAACAAAAAACAACTATCGGTGACTATCTTAAAACAGCAGCCGGACGTGCAGCTTTAGCAGCATCTATGACCTCGGGAGGACCAAAAATTTTTCATTCACTTTCAGGAGGGGAGTATCTTAAAGTTGGTGATGATTTTTATTTTTATAATCGACCCACATTGCACGTCACGCATCTTAAAAACAGCCAAGAAATTTAGAATTGGATCCAATGTTTAACATAAAAATCAAAAACTTTCAAAGTATTGAAGACATGACTTTTGATGTCTCTGGTTTCACTGTTGTAGTTGGAAAGAACAACATAGGAAAAAGTGCTATAGTACGGGCTGTGGATGCTGCTTTAAATAATCGTGTGGGAGATTCTTTTATCCGGACAGGAAAAATAAAATCTGAAGTCAATTTAAAAAAAGATGGTTTAGATATTAACTGGTCTAAGGGTGACAAAGCAGTTTATAAAGTGAATGGACAGACTTATTCAGGGTTAAATCGATCTGTGCCACAGCCCGTTTTAAAGGCGGGATTCCGTAAAATAGAGACAGATGACAAAAAACTTGATGTTTTAATAGCTCACCAGTTTAAAGAATTATTTTTACTTGATGAGACCGGGTCTTTTATTACGGATGTTCTGTCTGAACTTTATGATTTAAATACTTTGAATGATGCTGATGATCTTTGTCAAAAACAATTGCGTGCAAATAAGTCTCTATTGAAGACTCGAGAAATGGATTTAGAAACTCTCCAGGAAAAAATTGTCAAATTTCAGGAATTTGAGACTCTTAAAAAAGCCTGGGAAAAAATCAAACTTCTGAATGAAAAAGTTGAAGTTCTAACTACAGAGACAGAAGTTCTTGATGTATATATTCAACAAATATCTGAACTTTCTGCAGTCCTTAAAAATTTGAAAAGATTAGAAAAGATTCAACTTCCTGATGAAAGTCAGACAGAAAAAGCATTCGTGGCATATCAATGGGTCAAAACTATGTGTGAGAACCTACAACCCACACTTAGAAATGTTAGATCTTTAAATCCTGTTACTTCTGTGTCCATTCCGGAAAGTTTGGGATTAGTAATGGCTTTTCAGGAAGTCACAAAGATAGAAGTTTTTTATCAGCAATTAAAAAATTTAGTGCAAATAATTGATAAATTTAAAGAGTTTAATACTCATGAAGTTACTTTTAAGAAGATTACAGAAAAAATATCTGGTATAAACAGTCGGGTAGATAATTTTTCTTATTTAGCCAATACCCATAAATTTTTGACCGATCAAGCAGTAACCGTTAGAGCCGTCAAAGCTGAAAGTCTTGAAAAACAAGCACAGTATGATGAATTAAATAAAGAATACGGGCACTATAAAGTTTGCCCAGCCTGTGGAAACACTTTATAGGAGAAAAGGAATTGTTATGAAGACAACTGCAATTATCAAAATGGACAAGAAAGCTGATTTAACCAAGCTTTCAAAACGTATGAGTCGAGTATCAAATAAAGAGAAAAAATTTCAGGCAGCTCCTATTTATGAAGGCCAAGTTTGTTTGCCTGAAAACGAGATTAAAAAATATCATTCTAAAGTATTTCTTGAAGAACTTTTTCTCAAAATGAGTTCAAGCTTTTTGACTGAATTGAAAGATTTAATAGAAAAAGATAATGCACGACCACGGGCTGGAGAAATTTTATTGAAAGCTGTTGAAGATACAATACTAGAAAAAGATTTAGAGAATCGAAAAGAAAAAAGTAGCTCCAGAAGAAAGAAATAAAAAGCATGCCTGAATTTGTTTTTCTTACCGTGGGGGATGTGCATATAAGTGATATTAATCCCCGTTCACGGATAGATAATTTCAAAGAAACTGTTCTTGGAAAGCTGAATCAGGTCCGTTTAGCAGCATCTAAGCTCAAGGCTGATGCGGTTCTTTTTACTGGGGATCTTTATAATATCAAAGCACCTTTGAAGAACAGCCATAACTTAAATAGTGAGTTGATAGAACTATTTCATAGATTTAAGTGTCCGGTATATTCCATTTGTGGAAACCATGACCTGACAGGGAATAATCTAGATAGTTTATCACATCAGCCTATTAGAAGCCTTTTCACGAGTAAGGCTGTTAAGCAGCTTGGGGAAGATATTATAACCAAAAAGGATGATAAAATCTCCTTGGTAGGTTTTTCTTATCAAGAGGATTTAAATCCTTCCAAACTACATATTCCTCCTAAGGGGGATTGTAAATATCAAATCTGTGTGCTGCATATTTATGCTGGTCCTAAACCCGGGGTGCTTTATAAAGAGAAATTGCATGGATATGAAGAACTTTCTAAATTGGGCCCGGATTGTTTCGTGCTAGGCCATTATCATATTGACCAAGGAATCCAGCAAGTTAATGGAAAGACTTTTATAAATTTAGGAGCTATAACCAGAGGAATTCTTATTGAAGATAATCTTAGTCATAAACCTAAAATGGGGTTTTTACGAATACAATGTGAGAAAAATGGAGCGGTTATAGTAACTACCGAGGAAATTCCTATAAGCATTCAACCCCCCGAGGAAGTATTTAATTTAGAAAAACGAGCCACTGAAAAACAGGAATTTGTTAAAATGCAGGAATTTGTTAATAAATTAGTGGCTGAAGCTGAAGAATCCAATAAAACTAAAAATGTCGGTACTGAAATGGATAAGATGAAGATTGCCGAAGAAATTAAAGAACGGGTTTTAAATTTAATTAAAGAAGCCGAACTTTTAAGAAAAATATAAAAGAAAGGAAAATTTTTATGGAAGAACGATTCAATATTCGACAGGAAGAAGTAGCTTATATTTGTGATACTTGCGGGAAAGGTGAGATGATACCTACTGGAGAGTGCTTGACAAGTTTCCCTCCTCAATATCCTCATAAATGCAATGCATGTGGAGCAATACAAACATTTTCTAATATCACTTATCCATATGTGGCAACTCACCGTCTTATTGTCAAAAAAATATAATTTATGAACATTTCTTACCATTCTTGGAAAGATTATACGGAATGCCCAAAAAAATATCTATTAAAGGATAAACTTTGGCAAAACCCTCCTGTGCCACCAAATGAGTATTTTACTATTTATGGGAAGTTGACTGAAAAATTTTTTCAGATGTACTGCAATCTTTGGCGTTTCCATCTTCCCTATATGCTCCCCGAAGATATTAAATTTAAACTTGATATTCTCTATAAAGAGTTACTTCCTACACTGCAAATTAATTGGGATGCACCCTTTGCTAAAGAAACTAAAGAAGATATTTTTAATCAATCTTGTGCAGATGTTTGTGCAATTATGAATTCTCACAATCAAAATTATTTTTTAAACAGCCGTTCCGAGACTAAAATAGAAATCGCCACTAAAGACGATGTTAACATCACTGGTAGGATAGATTTTATACACAAGGATCCTATGGGTAATGGAGTGACTGTTTTTGATGGTAAAGGTACCACAGAACTAGGGAAAAATGTCAGTGACGATCAATTACATTTTTATGCTCTGTTATATTTTTTACATTTTAAGGTATTGCCCGAAAATTTGGGGTTCTTCTACTATAGATTTAATACTTATAAACCTGTAGAAGTCAGTATGAGTCTGGTTAATGAAATCCGGGCACGGTTATCCATTAGTGTCAAACAAATCAAAGATGAAAAATTTGTGGCTACACCAAGCCATAAATCCTGCAAGTACTGTGATTATCAGACTACTTGTGAGGAATGCATTGGAGATAGAGTTAAACGAAAACGGCCTTCCAAATTAGATACAATGGACCTCACAGGATTAATTAATTTAGGAGGGTGATATATGAGCAATAAAGAATTCGTGAATAGAATGAAAGATATATCAGAAATGCATTTAGGTCATGATACTCTTTCTATTTCTAAAACAGATCTTAATGAGTTGATTCGGATTGCTGAGTTGGGTTGTCGGGTTACTCAAGCTGCTTGCAATTGTTCATCGGATCAATACGGAAGTTGCGTAAACCCAAACTGTCCTGTGCATGGAGATTTCTAAAAAAAAATGCCACAAATTAATGCAGATGCAATACCAACATTAGCAAATTGTTTCAGCCGCTGTACTGATTTTATTGGTGACAGCATGGTATTATTTGATGGTGGGATTAAAGCTTTCAAGGACCCAACTTATCCTTCTCATGCCTTCCCAATAACTCGAGAATATGGTTATATAATGACCACAGACGAAATTGAAGGAGGCCTAACAGAAGAAAGCCTGGAGCGATTTTGCAAAAATGATAAGAATAAAATAGTATCATGTTATTACTGGCAAGGTTGGGATGATCCAATCCTTAGGACAAAAGCTGAAGCTTGGTTAGCCGGAATTCGTTCACGAGGAGGTAAACCGGCAAGTTATAATTTCCAATTTATATGGTATAGATTTTTTAAATTTTTTCATATAAATTTTATGGCTAACGTTTGGAAAAAGTCAATTAGTTTTCAGGCAATGGCTTGCGCACAAGAATCAAATAGATTATTACGAACTTTTGGCTGCCCCTTTGCTAAAGCAGATGATGACATTTCACCTAAAGAACTTGAGAATATAATGGAAAATGCCTATACCAATAATTTAGGTTGCCGAAAGATTCTAAATTATTATAAATGAGTACTTTAAAAATTTACTAAACTACTATATAATGCATAGATAGGACAATTTATTACTATGACTGTCAACACTAATGATATTCCTGAAATTCAACGATTTGCAGAATTGAAATCTAAAATTAAAGATGTATCGGATACCAAGATTCGATTGGATGAGCGTCTTAAAACAGAAAAGGAAAAACTCGAAAAATTACTCCAGGAGATTTCTGCAAAGGGGTATGACCCTACTAAATTAGCGGAAATCAGAGTACAAAAGAAGGCTGAACTTACACAGTCTCTTGATGAACTTGAAAAAGAAGTGACTAATATATCAGCCAAATTATCTGAAATTGAGGCTGCAACTAATGGCTAATGGAGAAAAACATGGAATGCGAATATTGTCATAAAAAAATAAAGAACCGTTCGACAAAATACATCGAAACGCAAGAATTTCATGAAACCATTACGCGATCGGATTATGAATTGAGCGGTCAGGGTTGTTCGTTGATTCGAGTTATGGATTGCGGAGCGCTAAGTGAGGATTTTCAGGTTGGAAATGCTTTTTATTGTAATGTTGATTGTTTATGCAACGACATAAAAAAACATTTGGAAAATGAATAGGAGTGATAATGACCACTGAACTTTTTATTGGTAAACAAGACCTTGAACAAAGTCTTAAAGTAGCTTGCCTTGCTACAGAGGCGACAGAGGGTGTTATTTCCAGCCATTGCCTTATAATAGTGGATGAGAATCCTCAGATTGGAATACAATTTTTAGCTTCGGATAAAAAAACTCTTTTATCCAGATCTTGCATTAATGTTTATCAACTTTCGGCAGGTACCAAAACCTTTCAATTCACAGTCGAGCCACGGAAAATTTTGGCTATTTTGAAAACTGTGGAGTTACATACTATTAAATTAAGTTTTGAAGAGGAAACAAAAACTCTTTCTATATATACTTCTCCGGACAATACAGCGTTTATTGCACTTCCCTCTCGAGATCCCGCAGAATATCCACCTATAGAAGAAATTTTTACCCATATTTATAATTTGCAGACTGTTAATGCAGGAGTCCTTTTAAGCGGTATACAGTTTATTGATAAATTCCTGGATCCCAAGCATCCCAAATTTTCAAATTTATTTATAGTTAAGGGTTCTATGTATGGGGCTAATGGGGATAATAAAGCAGGAGCTTTCACAGGGGAAGATTTAAAGGATCTTGATGAACTGACTTTTCCAGCTTCCTGTTTAAATGGCATTTGTAATTTTATCAATAACTTAGATTTAAAAAATGTCAGTTTAGGCACCACAAGTAACGGAATTTTTATATCTTCTTCAGAGCAAAGAAAATTTTCTTTTGGTTTCACTAAAGTTAAAGTCCCAGCCCCCAGGATTCCTATCACTACAGAAGACCCAACTGGGGAAGGATGGTTACTGGATCGGGAAATGCTCTTGAAGCGGCTTAATCGTCTGCATATTACAGGAGATGCAAAATTGGGGGTACAAGGTTATTTTTCTAAAGAATCTTTGCATCTTACTACTGTAACTGACAGAGCCTCAAAAGATATCTTGCCTTGTAAAAGTATTGGAGGTGTGGAAAATAAAGACACACTTTTTCTGGCCTCCTGCCGATTGCTGGAATCAGTTTTGAAGCAATTCGGTGGCAGAGACATTAATTTTTATGTAGACAAAAAAATTACTCTTTACACAAAAATATCTTTGGAAATATTGGAAGCAGAAGGTAAAATTATTAAACCTTGCATTTGTGCTGCTGCCATTTCCCAGGCACGTCCGGAGAAAACAACATAAAATGGGTTTATATACTAGCATACGGCACCCCTATGACGGAAGGGAATTACAAATTAAAACCGGTCATGATTCCTGTGACTGGTACAATATAGGAGATACTGTTTTCTTTTTTATAGACAAAGATATTTATGAGTCATATACTCCATCGAAAATCCCCCCACACCCGTATTCGGATAAGGGTGATGATGATTGGGTTATTATAAAGGACCATAAAATTATAGCAGTGGTCCCCAGATGTGAGACTCTCAGTGGAAAAGAGATAAATGAGGCGATTCTTTCCAAACGGTATAAAATTCGTAAGCCTTCCAAAAGTTTATGGACTAAAAAAGCCTATGAAGAATCTCAACAACGCAAACATGAACATGAAAAAGAGTTTAAAGAATTTTCAAAGAATTTTAAAGGTTCACCTCTTGCCGCAGCAATGTGTTTTCCATTATTGAGGCATAACAGACAAATGCTTTCTATTGAACCTTTGAAAGGATCAACTTCTGATGAGCAATAATTCTGATTTTAAGGCCCTCCAAAAAGTGGCTGAAATAATGGCTTATCAATATTGGTCTGGAACTAAAGATACCCATGATATCAAAAATCTCTCATGGGCACAATATAAAAATAAATCTCTTCAAAATTGGATTGGTGCAGCCAGAGGAGTTAAAGCAGTGTTTGATAATCCTGAAATTTTAAAACATATTCGATGTATTAAATATGTCAGAACAAATAAAAAGACTAAATAAATCTTTTCAGGAGATTTCAAGAAAGGAAATTTGCACCTGGACTTTAGCCCCAAGTGTAATTATTTGTGTTGAATGTGGTAATAGTTTTAATTTTGACTCGACACCAACAACAGTGACGAGACCCTGTAAGCATCAATTAAAATTATTTAAAGAAATAGAAAAAGAATGGCGTAAAGATGAAGCACTGCAAAACTTGTCAAACATTTCACCGGAAAGAATTTGAGCGTCTCTGCAAAATATGTTCTTCCCGGGCAGTGTTGATAAATTATTATCCCAAGATTTCTATATGGAAATCTTTCATTAGTCCTTTTGCAGTTTTACTGTTACCCATTCTTGGGATACATTTAATAGGACTAACTATAATTACGCAGGGTGAACTTATTCCTATTCTCATATCATTTGGCCTGTGGGTGTTAGGTTATGTTTGCTTAGTTGCTAATGATCTTTCGTGGAGATTTACAGTATATAAAGTTAAACAAAAAAATAAGGAAAGATTGTATGATCTTGACGTCTATTCAAACCCGGATTGATAAAATTGACGGATTCTATCAGGCTTTAAAGACTCAGGAAACTAGTCTACAAAAAGAAATAGAATCCTCTAAAAAAGAAATTGATATACTCATTAAGGTAAGTGCAGTATTAAAACATTTACTCGATATATTTGTTAAAGACGAGATTAATAAAATGGCGGGTTTGGTAACCTACGGATTAAAAACTATTTTTGAAGATCAAGATTTAACTTTCCATCCTGTGGTGAGCAAAAAGAATGATAAAATTAACATAGATTTAAAAACCATTAATAATGGCATCGAGGGGGAATTCGGCTCCTTTGGGGGAAGTGTGGCAGTAATAGAGAGCTTCTTATTGCGAGTCATCTGCATGCTGAAGATGAAGCTTGCCCGAGTACTTCTTCTGGATGAATCTTTCAGGACTGTGGGGGCAGAGTATATTGCCAACACCAGTAAATTAATAGAGGAATTATCAAAGAAATTAAACATGGATATATTGTTGGTAACCCATCAACCAGAATTCAAGAATTTTGCTGATAGGGTTTATCGGGTCAAGGAGTCCCCCAAGGGTCTTATAATGGAAAGAGAATAATGGCTGAAACGTCAACATTTTTACAAATAGATCTTACTAGTTTTTCGGAAAAAATAGATTTTGAAAAGCTGTGGAATCATTTTAATAGTCGAGAAACTGAATTTTTGACTAAGGCTACCGTATATTCTTATAAAAATCCCGAAATAGATTCCGGGAAATTTGAGTTAAAATTACAGGCACTAGGGTTTGAGACTAAATTTAAACCTATTATACGAAGCCATAAGTACAGCGGAATTGTGCCCGTGAATAATGACATTCCTATAGTTATTGACTGTGTTTCTCGTGCCGCTCTATATTCTAAATGGATTTTTATAGCCAATAACAGTTCTGAATCTTTAATTGATGTAGGTAAATATTTAAAAGGACTCGGAAAACAAATAGAGATCTGGTGTTCAATAAATAATTATAATCCAATAATGGAGCCTTACTCGGATAAACTTTGTTTCGTAGAAGACTTTTTTATTTTTAAAAAACAACGTATTAACGTGTTTGGGACAAACTATAAATTTGAAGCTTTGATGGATTCAACATCTATAGGAATTAGCTAATAATGAGATCACCAGGGGCTGTATTCCGTAAATTAAAGGAAGTAAAATTCCGGCATCTTATTGTTTTATATAAACAATACCTTAAAAGAAGCCCGGAAAATTGCAGATATAATCATAGATATTTGCTCACCAATTCTGGGGAAGAACAGCATTATATAGGTCTATGTTTATTGCATCAGGAATCTTTGGATTTGCAAAGTGGGGTGTACCCTCATTTATTGGATATCTGCCAGGCCACAGAAGATTGCCAGAACTGCAACGGATTTGTTCTGAAATATACTCGAGAAGATGTTAAAAAATTTTTCGATCAGGAGTTGAATGACAAAAAAACAAAAGAGCACAAATACCCTGATATCTGCGCTCTAGAATGGGTTTTAGAACGGTTAGCGGTAGGAATTCCTCCGGCATCCTGGATTCAGGAATTATATTTTAAAATTAAAAATATGTTCATGGGGCGCTCTCTATCATGAACATCACTAAAACAGATCTTTGTAGCAGAATGGCTAAAAAATTTAAGCACAAGCTTATTAAGGAAGAAAAACTTAATAAAGCTTCTGTGCAAGCTTTAAAACCCATTGTAGATGCCTTCCTGGACGAACTTATTATAGCTATGGCGGAGGGGTCCCGAATAGAGTTGAGGGGATTTGGGGAATTTAAACCTGTGTGGAGAAAGAAACGACGAGCTAGAAATCCAAGAACAGGGGAAAAGTTTGAAGTTCCCTCTCATCCGGCCCCTTATTTCAGATTTTCCGAAAAGGCCCAGGAACATTTTAATGATAAAATTCAGGAGAATACTTGAATGCACACATATAAATTTATATGTTCCAACCCGGAGGGAATAGATTTTATTCTGGATATGTGCCACGAAAAATTCTTCTCTGAGGAAGAGTTCAAAAAACTCTGTAAAGCTATTTTAATAGAATATTATTATCAAAAAATGCAACTTGGAGCACCGACGGATACACCTTATATTTCTAGAACTCCCGATGAGGAAGAAATTTGGAAATTGTTTGAAGAACAAGGATTCAGTTTTGAAAATTTGCCCACTGCCAGTTTTGGGATAGATGTGTTTTGGCATGATGACGATCCGGAATTAACAAAATGTTTTCATGATGTTGATGCCTTTAATAAAAAAATGGATGGCTAAAAAATATATGTCAATAGTATCCAGGCCTAGTACCCCAGCATACAGGGAAAATTTTGACAAGGTTTTTTCGAAGAAAAAGGATTGGCCAATGCCTTATGACCCGGATGAGAAAAAAACTTGTCCTCCTGACATGACCGATTGTTTTTTTATAGGAACAGATCGAGAATGCCCTAACTGCCCAGGAAGGAAATCATGAGACAAAAATTAACTGAAGATGAAAAATTAGATGCCAAAATACCTATTGGAACTCTAATTTCTCCAAAGGAAAATTTAGAATTAATAAATGGCCTTACATTGACCTCGCAAGCTGTTGGAGCAATTATTAAATATGAGCCAATAATGGGCGTTGATTGGCTGTTTAGGCCCATGCAGGTAGCAAATCAATTTATCATTAAATGGGATATATCTGCAGGAATTAGTTATAAACTACAGATGAATCATATAATTTTTTAAAATAATAGGACGGGCATAGTGAAGGATTGTCAGCCTTTAGAAAAAATACTGTATAGAATTAATAATACTCTTGTTTTTCCAGAGAACTGGAGACAAGAAGGAGTCCAGGAACCTAATGCTATAGCAAAAGAAAATGCTTTTGCTACGTGTAATATAATATTTCGAAAAGATGGATTACTTCCTCTTATAATTGCTCCTACTAAAGAAGAAGGAATTTTTCTAAAATATACTGCTCGAAATAAAACCCTAATTATTGAAGCTTACAATGACGGAGATATAGCCGCAGTAGTTAGTGATGAAGATCAGAAAATAATTCTATATTCAGAGGATATTAAAAATTTTAATTTTGAAAATACAATGGCTGAGTTTTTAAAGGACTATAATGTTTGATTGCTTCATGTTTAATGATGAACTCGATTTGCTTGAGCTTCGATTGAATATGCTTTCCCCTGTTGTGGAAAAATTTGTGATTGTCGAATCTGACAAGACCCATTCTGGTCTTCCTAAACCCTTTAATTTTTTGGAAAATAAAAAAAGATTTGAATCATGGCTTCCAAAAATTATCTATCTACAATATCCAGGTGGGGGAGTGGCAAGTGGGATCAATGCTTGGGGAAACGAGAACTCACAACGAAATAAAATCCTTGATGCTCTATCTATCAATAAACCCTCTGATGGATTACTTTTTATTAGTGACGCCGATGAAATTCCCAGTCCCGAAAAATTAATGGAATCTCGAGATATTTGTTTGAAAAACGATGGAAAACCCATAGTTTTAGATTTATTTAATTGTATGTATTTCATGAATTTCTCTGCTGAAGTCCCATATAAGGGGGCTTTTATTCATAATCCGGATAAAGCTAAAGAATTTCAAGCCTTGTTTGGAAATTTTCGGCATCTTCCTACAGACATTCGTTGGCATGTAAGTGCTGTAGGTTATGAAAAAGATTTTATTTCTATTCCTGAAGCTGGATGGCACTTTTCAACTATAGGAGATTTAGATCAAATCCGAAGGAAAATTTCTTCTTATGCACATCTTGAATTTAATACAGTCGATACTCTTTCTGAAACTCACCTTTTAAAATGCATTGCAGAGGGAATCCCCTATTTCGAGAAGGATTATAAATTTCAGCCGGATGATTTAAGATTCACAAAACAACCTGTTTCTTTTTTACCAAAATATGTGCAATCAAATATTGCAAAATATAGAAAGTACATTCTATTTTAAAGAAAAAATTATGAAAATAAATGTAGACCAATTACAGGACGATCTTTTTTTCTGCATGAATTATCGTGCAATAAAAGATCTGAAACCTGAAGATAGAGGAAAATTCTTTCCAGATCTTAAGAAAATGTTTCAGGAAAATTGTCCAAAGTGTCCCTATCATGTGACGTGTACAAGATTAGAAAAAGTACCATGATTTCAATTATAATTCCTACTTATAATCATTTGGACTGCCTGCGCCCATGCCTAGAAAGTATTATAAAATATACTTCTCTTGATCAAGTAGAAATAATTGTGGTGGCCAACGGGTGTACTGATGGGACTGAAGAATATGTCAAATCCTTAGGCCCAGCTTTTAAAATTATTTCTTTTCCTCAGGCTATAGGTTATCCAACCGCCATCAATGCCGGTCTGAAACTTGCCACTGGAGAATATATAGTTTTATTGAATAATGACACGGTAATATTAGATTCTCCCAAAGACGAATGGCTCAACATTTTGCAGGGGCCTTTTCTTCAGACCCCTGATTGTGGAGTGACAGGTCCAAGTGCTCTTTGGTCAGCACATCTTCAAGCCCATTTCTTAATATTTTTTTGTGCCATGATTTCTCGTAAGTGCTTTGAAGCCGTGGGTTTATTAGATACAATTTTTACCGTTGGGGGTGGAGAAGATATGAATTTCTGTTTCCAGGCCCTACAAAAAGGTTTCAAATTAATTCAAGTTCCTACAGATAAAGAAACGCAAACCATTAAAGATAGTGTAAACGGGGGCTTTGTTGCAGGAGCATTTCCTATCTGGCATCGTGGTGAAGTTACTGTTAAGGAAAATCCTGACTGGGAAACCATTTTTCATAAAAATGAACAACTATTAATAGATCGGTACGCATCAAGTATTCCGCGAGTAGCAGTTATCACCCCTCTTTATAATGACCGTGACAGGATTCTAGAGGCTATTAAATCCGTTAATGACCAAGAGTCCACAGGAATCAATATTATGCATTATATCTATTCAGACGCCGGTATAGATGACTCTTGCCAAATAGTTGATGAATATATTAAGAACCACTATGGGTCTCGTATAAAATTTTTTAAGGGCATAGAAAATAAAGGCCAGAGTTTTTCTCGAAACTTTTTAATAGAACAAGCCCTGGCAGATAATAGAAATTATATTGCCTTCCTCGATGCAGATGATAAATGGCTCCGGACAGACCATATTTCCAGCAGCCTTAAATTAATGCGAGAAAATATTAGTGATGTTATTTATGGCCGGCCGAGATGTTTCAATGATAAAGGTGAAGAAGGTCATCCCTTTGGAATGGCAATTCCAAAAATCTTCATAGGAAAACAATTGGAATATTTAAATTATATTTGGGTTTCGGGGGTGGTTTGTAAAGCAGAATGTTTTAAAAACAACCCATTTGACAGTACATTAGATGGGTTGGAAGATTGGGATATGTGGTATCGTTTGTTCAAACAAGGGTTTAAATTCAAACCCCGTGACACGCTAACATTCGCTTATTATGATAAATTTCAGGGTGAAGCTACAAAATCTGTAACTAAAATGGATTTAATTCGTGCCAAACATAAATTTGATTTAACTCAAACCCGCCTGAATGTTGCTTGCGGGCAGGATTATCAGCAAGGATACATAAATGCTGATTTATATGAATATACCGGAGATACTAAACTTACTCTTGATGCCTGTTTCGATGCCAGAGAAATTCCTTACGATGACAACACCGTTGATGAGATCAGAGCTCTGTATATAATTGAACATTTTACATTCCATGAAGTGGCAAAAGTTTTAGGGGAGTGGTATAGGGTACTAAAACCTGGAGGCAAACTTGTTTTAGAAACTCCCGATTTTTTGGAAAGCTGCCGGGCTTTTGTTAACGGGGATGAAGGATTTCGAGTTCATATATATGGACATTTCTTTTGTTTTCCTTGGATGCCAGGTCAGACTCATAAATTTCTCTTTACGGAAACCCAGCTTCGAACAAACCTGACTTGGGCAGGATTTAAGGATATTACTAGAATTAGTCCCATGTCCAATTATGTCACTTCAGATATAGTGAATTTATTTCTGGCAGTAGAAGCTTTTAAATGAAGAAACGATTTAAAAGGAATTGTCCGAAATGCAGAAAACCTATTTATTATGTCAAAGATATAAATAGGAGGAGGGCAAAGAAACGGAAAAGTTTATGTATAAGTTGTTCTCAAAAAGGAAAAATTATGAGCAAAGCAATGAGGAAAAAAATTTCAAAAAGTAGAAAAGGCAAAACATATGAAGAAATTTATGGAAAAAAGGAAGCATTAATACAAAAAAAGAAAAGAAGTATTCTTTCTAAGGGAAAAGTAGTATCAAAAGAACAAAAATTGAAACAAAGTCGTGTTATGAAAGGTAGAAAACCCTGGAATAAAGGCATACCATGCTCAGAGGAAACAAAAAGAAAAATAAGTGAATCAGAAAAAGGCAAAATTATACCTATTAGTTTGAGAAAAAGATGGAGCAAGAGTAAAAGGGGTAAAAATAATCCTTTGTATGGAAAACACAGGACTCCAGAAACACTAATAAAAATAAGCAGAGGGTATAGACTAGCTACAATAAAAAGATTACAAAGATATGCCAGAGAGGGCTATCAAGTTCATCCATCTTTTAATGAAGATGCCTGTAGATTAATAGATGCCTATGGAAATAAACATGGTTATAAATTTAAACATGCCATGAATGGGGGAGAGTATTTTATAAAGGACTTAGGTTATTGGGTTGATGGCTATGATAAAGAGAAAAATGTTGTTATTGAAGTAGATGAACCCTATCATTTTAAAAATGGTAAATTACGAGATAAGGATAAGAAACGACAAAAAGAAATAAAATCATTTTTAAAATGTAAATTCATAAGAAAAAAGTGCCCAAGGTTTTAATTCGGTGGAAAATTAATATTGGAATGCATAGAATGTGTCTCAGAAATCGATTGTAAAGTTCTAGGGGGCAGACCCAAAGAGTCTAGTTTAGAGAACTTGTATTTGGCAGTTGAGGCCATAAAATGATCAATAATTATATTGGAATAACTGAACGTGGAGACCCTTCCCTTGACCTAGGATGGATGCCGTGGGTCCAAGAGGGAAAACCGGCGATTCTTATTACAAAAAATCCTGGAAAATTATTAGCTATATTTTTAAAAAACCCTGCAGAATCCAAGCAATATAATATTATCATTCATGCAACGATAACAGGCATGGGTGGCTCTTTGATTGAACCAAATGTACCTCCACGGCAAGAATCTCTTATTGCCTATAAAAAATTAATTGATTTTTTTGTTCCGGAAAGAGTGGTACTTAGAATAGATCCTATAATCCCTACTGAAAGTGGAATTGAGCTTGCAAAGCATGTTATTGTGGAAAAGGATGACACACGGGTCCGAATTTCTTTTATAGATTTATACCCCCATGTGCAGAAACGATTTAAGGATCTCGGAATTATTCTACCCTGGAATACTTTCCATGCACCTTTAGATGTAAGAAAAACCGTTTGGGAAGAATTAGGAAGTCCGGAAATATGTGGAGAACCAGGATTTGAATGCACGGGTTGTGTATCTGAGCTAGACTGTAGAATTTTAAATGTGGATCCCCTCGATTTTAATAAAGGGCAAAGGAAATATTGTGCCTGCCTCGCCAATAAAAAAGAATTGCTGACCCAGAAGAAAAGATGTCCGAATTTATGCACATACTGCTACTGGACGTAAAGAAAAAGCTAAAATATGTTGATCCCTGCCCGTTCAAAAAAGGCATCCCACCTGTTTTAATACTCTTTAGATATAAATTACATAACTAAGAAGTTATTCTTGCAACTCTTTCCCATATTTATGTAAATTTATGCGTAGTGTATTATTGAATGAACAGTGCACAACTATTGTAATATCAGCACTTTACAGGGCTTCTGCTAAAGTAGTACACGATAAGTATCCGGAGGCTACTCCAGAGGAATTTCACTCTTATATCTTACAAGAATTTGACAGTTTCACGGTTAATGGGCAAAATTTCGAATATAGTTTTTCGAATAATGTCTTCGGAGGAATGCGATATTATTTCGTTTGTGAATCCTGCCATCATAGAGCCCATAAGCTTTTTCTTCCCCCGGAGACTTATAAAAATTATGTACATCGATATCGTTGTCGTTTTTGCCATAAACTAGTTAATAATTCGGTGGTAAAAGGGCATGACAAAGTTTATTTAAACGTTCTCCGCCCTCTTAAACGCCTGAGGCAGATAGAATCCCGTCTAGAGAAGGGGTATTTAACCAAAGATCTCACAACCAAGCTATTAGACGAATATGATGAAATAGATTCCAAAATGAAGGAATGTGTAGAATATAGATTATATTCTTTTAAGAAGAAACGCGGAATTAGAATAATAGGGGATAAGAAATAGTCTATTAATTAAGGAAAGTTATTTATAGATGATAACCAAAATAGCCATACGTCTCAGGCTACACCCTCCCAAACGCCGGACTCCTATGCAGCGTCTGCGGACAAGGCTCTATTATCGTAAAAATAGAGCTCGTATTCGCCTGCAACGTAGACGCTATCTTAGAATGCACAGGTCTATTCTCAAGCATAGAAAAATGATGCAACGCTATAAGCCCATATGGTTTAAGCGTCCTCCTAAACCTACCCAGCATAAGCTCAAGAAGCACTTCAAAGTCCGCATTCCCAAGCGGATTAAATAACTCTTTATTTTTCACTTTATTTTCTTCCTTTCCGGTTATATAATAGTATTTGTTAGGGGAATAAAAGAAATTCTTTTTAAAGGAGAATTTTTATGAATCTTTTATCCAAGTCTGTTCAAAACCGTCCGATCTGGTATCTTGATCCTGCAAAACTGAGACGGAAACAGCACTATTCCTGGGCTCATAAAGATATTAAATCTGTTTATGCTCTTCGAAATAGTGGTTCTTCTGTTAAAGAGATTGTAGATCGTATCGATCCTAATCTGAGAAAAGTTCAGATATATAATATTTTAAGAATAACTAAAAAGAATCTTTTTAACCGTTGTTTTCAATGTGGACACGAATTAACTGATACAGAAAAGGCGATTGATAAATCTAAATGGAAGCGTTGCCCGAAATGCCGAAAGAAGCATTCAGACTATAAAAAACATTACCGTTTAAAAATGCTAAAAAGAGGGCTTTGCGGGACTGGCTGTGGGCGTCCTGTAATTCCCGGAAAAACTTATTGTGTCACCTGTAATGCCTGGACGCAGCGTCAGCGATATATAAAAGGACTTTGTGGTACCTGTGGCAAAAATCCAATTGATTTTCAGCGTAGCATAGCCCTCTGTACCAAATGCCTAGATCAGAATCGACACTACAGTTTAAAATATCGTCGAGCCAGAAAAAAACAACAACAGGTGATAGCATAAAAAAAGAAAGGGCAAAAAATTTTATGACAGAACAAATTGGATTATCTTTGACTGAAGTTCAGGCTGTTTGTGATGAGGCCAAAGCTAAAAACTGCAAAGTGCTTCTTCACTGTGTCATAGAAGAAGATAACGATGCCGACCATGAACAGTGGGATCTTATCGGCCTGGCCACTGATTATCTCTGGCAAACTCCCGGCGACAAAAATTCTTCCTCCGGAGCAGGGTCAATAGGACGGGCTGGAGAAAAAGCTGCTATTTCGAGCAAAGATGTCTTCGCAGGTGTATACCTTGATATTATTGGTATGCATAACAGAGAAATAGGAGATGTTTTTTTGATTGATTCCGGGTCCTTTAAAAAAGGGGAATATATAAAGAGACCTGGAAGACAATCAATGGTTTATAAGGCTTCCAAAGAAGATTTGCTCCTTTATATGGATCACCCCTCCAAACCTGCCATCATTACTCAGATACTGGATGGAAGAATTAAAATTTTATAAAGGGGGAAAGGGAATAATAATGTACAAAAATGATTCTGAAAAAAATCCTGTAATGGAAAAATCTCACTGTTCCGGTTGTGAACAGAATTTTTATAATGGGAATAATGGTCTTGGGATTAAGGAATGCTGGAGTTTTAAAGACGCTAGATTAATTAAGCGTAAACAGGTGGGAATTAATGACACTCCTCCCTGGACTTGGAAACCAGAATTATTCCCTTCTTGTTACTGCAAAAAAGGCTATGTTTTTATAAACTGTGAAGACATAGATCGACAATATTAATCATTCTCTCTATATGGCTCTAAATATTAAATTTTGGAAAACTGTTTTAAAGCCCAAGGGTTTTACTCTTACCCGTTGCAAATATCTCGCAGATAATAGTCTCGAATTTTTGAATTCTTATCAGATAACTTACACTAAAAAAGATCCCTTCTATATATTTGAAAAAGAAGATTTTAGAATATGTTTATCAAAAAAATCAAAACAGGATAAAGATGGTGATTCCGGGCATGCTCTTTTTTTGATTTATAAAAATTACGTTCTTTCAGCTTTGGTTAATGATTGCAGAACTGTGAAAAACCAAAAAGAATTATTACAGAAATGTGCTGCCGAAACCAATCGTCATTTCAATAATTGGCTTTTAATATTTGGGGTACTAGACGCTATGGGTGATAGGACTTTATGGCCTCTTTGCATGGACATCAAATGGGCCCAACCCTTTATTGAACATGTTCTTAGGGATTAAAAAATGGAATCCTCACATTTGATTTTCTGGAAAAAATACTTGAGAAACCGGGGATTTCATCTAGTTCAGAAATTTTTCCCCTTTAATGTGTTGACGGCCAATAATACTTTTCCTTTAAAAAATATTCAATGGATATACAGTTTTGAAGAACTCCAGCCGTGGCAAAAAGATTTATTTTATATTTTTGAAAACAATAAGGATTTTAAAATTTGCATCTCGACAAAAACACCTGCATTCTGCCTGATATATAAGTGTTATGGATACCATCTGGATATAAGTCTTGGAGGGGACCATTGGGACACCTGGGAAGAAAACAATCCGCGGTTCCCCTTAAGACCAGATCCTATGGCCGCCGAGATGTTTAGGCTTATAGATGCTATGAATGACAAGACTTTATTACTTCTTTGCATGGATATAGACTGGGCCCAGCCTCTAATCGAGCATATTTTAAAAAACTAAAAAAATTACCCGCTTTAGTTTTTCTGCAATTTTCAGTATAATAATAAAGGAAATATGGACACCTATTATACTGTTTTGGGGGTCCCCGAAACAGCTACTGAAGAAGATATTAAAACTGCTTACAGGAAGATAGCCCTGAAGTATCATCCTGATAAGCATGCCGGCTTGGATGACTTATTCCGCAAGGCCACTGAGGCTTATGAGATACTACAGAATCCCCAAGCACGGAAACAATATGACTCGGAAATTATGCCGGCGGTGGCCACCCCTAAATCAGGGCTCCATCGTGTCAGAAAGGGCTCTGATATCCGGGCTTCTGTAGCTCTGACTGTTGAAGAGGTGGCCCAGGAAGTCACAAAAGATATACTTATTAAACGGCAGGTACATTGTGGGTCGTGCAAGGGGACTGGATCGTCCACAGGAAAAAATATTCTTTGCACCTCTTGCAATGGCACAGGAATCGACATGGTGTCTTCCGTTATGGGTCCTCAACGATTTTGCTCGGAATGTAAAGGATTCGGTACTCATCCGGAGAACAGTGATTGTCAGGTTTGTACAGGTACTGGTCTTTTGTTGGTGGAACATCTGGAGCATCTTAAAATTACTAGAAATTTTAACCCTGTTACAGTAATACCAGGGTCTGGAAATTGCCTACGGGGTGGCGGAATTCCTGGGGACCTTGTAATATCCCTAAACTTGGAAAAAACTCCCTCCCAGACTCTGCGAGTGGAGGGGAAGAATATCCGGGGGATTATCAGGATCAGCCCCGCCCAAGCTGTTCTCGGAGACACCCTGACCCTGAACGTGTTTGGAACCACAGAGAAAATAACAATCCCTGCCGGAACTCGACCCGGAGCAATAATAGAAAAAAAGGAAGCGGGCATAGCCAAAGGAAAAACCAAGGGTTCCCTAATACTTAAAGTGTATTTTAATATTCCCAAAAAATTGTCTGACACCGAGAAAGGTTTATATAAACAATTGCTGAAACTGCAAAAGGAGTGACAAAATGACTGAACAGGAAGGTATTGCTGTTGTAAAAGCTGTATTATTTGCTTTAGGCCATGAAGTATCAGATGAACAAATACAGGAAGAAATCCAAAAAGAGATACAAAAACATGTCAGCCCCGATACTCCCGGGCACAGAGTTGGCTGTAATTGTGAAATTTGTCAAACAGAACGTGAAGGTGATAATATTTGCTAAAAGGAAAGAAGAAACCATGAAAAAATTTCAATTGAAAACCAATAAACCCACCGTAGCCGAGATCAAGGAAGTGTCCAAATTAATGAAAAAGTTTGGCTTTAACAGACCTCTTATAAAAAAATTAAAACCTTCCACTGAAATTAACTTAAATATGGATGGGGAAGACACAAAGCCGGTATATAAAATTTGCACTACGAAAGAAATCACCGATAAAATAAATGAAATTATAGACCACCTGAATTATCATAGCAAGTGGGGATTATGAACGACTTAATAAAGGGTATGCAACTGACTTGGGAAATTAAAATGGCTCTGTTAACCTGCATAATAAGTTTTATTGTGGGGACTTTGATTATTCTAATGATAGGTCCCATCCCGCTGTATATAGGTTTATTGTGCGGATTGGTATTGGGAATAATTAATGGAGCAATAGTTTATTTACGGTATAAAGATATAAGGAGAGTCAATTAAAATGCAACAGCAGGAGACTAATTACGAAAAGCTTAAGAAAGCTGCCAATGAGCAGGCCCGGGCCATCAATGAGCAGGCTAAAGTCATTGTGGAGCACACGAAAGTTTTGGAGGTTTCACAGCTCCGGGACAATCAGGTGAACCAGACTCTGGAACAATACAGAATGGACCTGTACCAGTCAGGGCTGAAGTTTGACCTGCTTTTAAAAATATTGCTGGAAAAGGGCATCTTTGTGAAAGATGAGTTTGATAAGCGCTGGCCTCTGTACCTGAAGAATGACGTGGGGGTCATGAGCTCGGACGGGAAGATTCAGGGGGAGTTGAAAGTCACGTTTTATGGGTAAAGAATATAATAAAAAATACTATTTAGAGCATAAATTAAAAATAATAGAACGAACAAAAAATTATTATTTAGGGCATAAAAATGATCCGAATTTTAGGCA
>Ga0187886_1000627_pt1 | contig 39979 bp, 39 predicted proteins | sample June2016WEW_20_1_FD_133001 | JGI IMG/M metagenome (GOLD analysis project Ga0187886, IMG submission 133001) | Peatland microbial communities from SPRUCE experiment site at the Marcell Experimental Forest, Minnesota, USA - June2016WEW_20_150 | ecosystem: Environmental > Terrestrial > Soil >...
GCTTTTTGACGGTCCGAAGCTGACCATCAGCTATTTCTTCAAGGCGATTAACGCCGAATATACCAGCCAGTTGTTGATAAGAGGCATCGACAAAAAAGGCGAGATTCAAGACCACCCCGACTATCTGGCCGCCGCCTATGAACTGGGTAAGAAACTGGCTGCTATTTAGCCTGTCTTGCGCTCGCCCCGGATGCTGATGGTGATATCGCGGAAAGGGACGACATTGCCGCTGGTAAGAATCGCCTGCTTGGCCATGTGCACCAGCCCGGAGCAACATGGCACTTCCATGTGCACCACCGTCAGGCTTTTAATGCCGGACTGCTTCAGTATCTCATCCAGCTTCTTTTGATGGGCCTGGAAATCATCCAGCTTGGGGCAGGCCACCAGCAGCGCGGTGCTCTCATCGAGGAAGTCCTGGTGGAAACCAGCGTAAGCGAAAGGCACGCAATGCGCGGAAAGCACCACGTCCGCCCCTTTTAAGAACGGAGCAGTCGGCGGGACGAGCGCAAGCTGCACCGGCCAGTGGCCGAGTCTGGAAGCGACGGCAGCTTGAGGTCTCGCTTCCGTTTTAATTGCGGTCGCGGGCTCTCTCACAAACCGCGCGATATTGGCGGAAGGGCAACCGCAGGGCATCTTTTCTTCAACCTCTTCCCCGTGTAAATGCGCTTCTACGGCTGATTCATCGAAATCCTCCGCCTCACGTTCCTCGATGGTAATAGCCCCCTGTGGGCAGTCCAGGCAGTTGCCGAGGCCGTCGCAGTATTTCTCGCTGACCAGCTTCGCCTTGCCGTCGATTATCTTCAGCGCCCCTTCGGCGCAGGATATGACACACGCGCCGCAGCCATCACATTTTTCTTCATCGATTTTTACTATCTTTCTCATTGTCTTTTCCATTATTTTTAACTCCCTTCAATCAGGGAGCCGTAAACTCCGGCCAGGGCCTCATACATAGCCCGGACATGCTGCAGGGCTTTCGGCAGGTAATGCACCTGTTATAATCGCTTTTTGCTCTTTTACGCGTTTTCGATTTATCCTGACTTAATTTCGAATCCAAGGGGTCACCTCTTCATTAACACCTAGCTCTCGCCTTTCAGCGCCTTCCAGCGCTCTTCACCCAGGCACTGGCGCGCCGAAGGGCACCACTCGATGCAGGACGGCGTCTGCTCTTTATAAACGTACGCGCCGCACTTCTTACACTTTATTTTAAGTTCGTCGGAGAACATTTCCACTTCGGCGCCGCAATTCGGGCATTTATACATCGCCGCGCGGAGGTTCCTGATATCCTGTCCCGGACATTTGCTATTCATACAACGCTATTATATCTTTCAATCCTGTCTGGTGCTATGACTTTTATCACAGAGATTTTTCAAGACGGTTTGACTTATCGTTGAGGAAAGTGCTATACAGGAATTAGCCCATTGAGCTAAAAAATAATCGGGAGGGATAGCCGATGAAAATCACTAAAATCGAATGCATACCCGTTTCGCTGAAGTTCGCCAAGCCGGTGGTGATGTCCGGCGGGGCGGAAGCAGCCTCCCATGTCGTCGTCGTGAAAATACACACGGACGAAGGCATCACCGGCATCTCCGAGACCGGCGGCACCTCTCCCTGGTACATGGGCGAAAGCCAGGACTCCATCATGCACAATATTAATAAAGTCTATGGGCCAGGCATACTCCTCGGCGAGGACCCTTTTAACATCGAGAAAATCGTGGCGCGGATGGATAAAGCCGCTAAAGGGAATAACCAGTCCAAGGCGGTCATCGATTATGCCCTGCATGATATTATGGGCAAGGCGCTCGGGGTCCCCGTTTACAAGCTCCTGGGCGGCCTCGTTAATGAGAAAATCCCGCTGGCCTTCGTGATGTCTTCAGGGACGGCGGAGGCAGTGGGCGCGGAAGGTAAAGCCTTGGTCAAAGCCGGGTTCAAAGGCCTGAAGTTGAAGGTGGGTGCCCGCACCCCCGATGAAGATATTGAAATGATTGGCGCGTTAAGAGAAGCGGTGGGAAATAAAGTTAAAGTCATGATTGACGCTAACGGCGGCTGGCTTTACCACCAGGCGCTTTACGTACTGAAAAAAGTGGCCAGATATGATATCTTCGTCGCGGAGCAGCCCATGCCGTGGTGGGACATCGATGGCCTGGCGAGGCTCCGCCGCAAAGTTGACGTGCCCATCTTCCCCGATGAGTCCGCCGTCGAGCTGAATGACCTCATCAAGATAATCGAGCGCGAGGCCGCCGACGGCTTTTTCCTCAAGGTGCCCAAAGCCGGCGGTATACTTAAATCGCAGAAATGGGTAGCCATCGCCCAGGCGGCCAACCTGCCGGTGATGTGCGGCTGCATGATTGACTCCGGTCTCGGCGCCGCTGTCGAGGCTCATTTCCTGGCCGCCACGGAGTGGATGGGTAAAATCGAACAGGAAGCCATCGGCCCCCTGAATCTCTACAACATCCCCGATACGGTTACCACCCCCCTGAAGAACGACCTCGCCGTCAAAGTGCCCCGCTATGAGAAGGGGTTTCTCTATCCGCCTTCAGGCCCCGGCTTCGGCGTGGAGTTGAACGAGAAAGCCATCAGGCGGTTTGCCACGCCCGGCAAGAGCCCGACGGTGTTAGGGAAATAGCTCATTCGGCCTCCCCCCATGACCGCACTTGATTCTATGCAAATATTAGTATATAATATAAACTATATATTAAATATATTATCTATTTAATATACTAATACGTTTGCCCCGGAGGAACATATGCGCAATGAAACCATGAGCCGGGTCGCCCTGGACTTGCTCTCCGTGCCGCCCCTCATTTTCAGACTTATCCGCCGCAAGCTGGTCATGACGACCCTGGCTGAAACCGATGTGAATTTTAAACTCCTCCATTTTGAAATTATGAAGGTTTTAAAGGAAGAGGGCACGATGCACGTCGCTAAAATCGGCGAAAAACTCCTCATCGCCAAAGCCCAGATGACTCACCTCATCGACAAACTCGTAGAGCTGGGCTTTGTCGAAAGGGAGATATGCCCCGCCGATAGACGGACGATGAATATTTCCCTCACCGCCAGAGGCCGGAAATTCATGGGAGAACAGGACCTGCTCATCTTTAATGCCGTGCGGGATAACATGGCATCATTATCAGATAAAGAACTGGAAACGTTCTCCGGCTCCTTACTGAACCTCCGGGATACATTGTTCAAAATGCAGTAGCCAGGAACATGGCCGCGTAAAATAACAGGAAAGAGTGAACGACTTAAATGCCAGACCCTACCCAGCATCAAAATAAAACCCGGCTGGATTCCGAACGTATCGGCTGGTTGCTGGTGAAAATGGCCACACCGGCCTTCATCGGCATGTTCGTGCAGACTACCTATAACGTGGTCAATACTATTTTCATCGGCCATTTCGTGGGGACAGAAGCCATCGCCGGGCTTTCCATCGTCTTTCCGCTGCAGATGATGGCCATGGGTCTGGGAATGATGGTGGGCGTCGGCGGCCTATCGGTGATATCCAGAAGCATCGGCCAAGACAACCGGCCCCGTGCCGAACGCGCCCTGGGTAACAGCTTCACCGCCAGCCTGGCGCTTTCTTTGGTCTTGATGCTTATTATTCTGCCCTTCGTGGACTTCTGGCTCAAGCTCATCGGCGCCTCGGCGGAGGTGCTGCCCTACGCCCACACCTACCTGACGATTATCATCAGCGGCGCCGTTTTCAATACCCTGGGTATGGCGCTTTTCAGCCTGGTGCGGGCCGAAGGGAACACCCGCGTCGGCATGACGGCCATGATACTGGGCGCCCTGCTCAACATCATGCTGGACTCGATACTTATCATCTGGCTGAAAATGGGGGTAAGAGGGGCCGCCATGGGCACCGTAATCGCCCAGATAACATCGATGTTGTACCTTTTAAGCTACTACCTGTCCGGCAAGAGTTATCTGAAAATCCACCCCGCCAACTTCGCGCCGGATTCTAAAATAATGAAAGCGATGCTCTCTATCGGGAGCGCATCTTTCGTTCAGACCACCGGCACCAGCATTTCCTCCATGATACTGCTTCACAGCGTCATCGCTTACGGCGGCGATATCGCCCTTTCGGCCTTCGGCATTATCCAGCGCATCATGATGTTTGCTAATATGCCCGCGCTGGTTATCGGCCAGGGTCTCCAGCCGATACTCGGCTTCAACTACGGGGCCAGGCGCTTCGGCCTCGGCCTGAAAGGAATTTACCTGGCTTACGGTTCTTCGACTGTTTTGTGTATCCTTACCTTTGGTCTGGTCTATCTATTCCCGGGACCTCTGTTGAGGATTTTCAGCAGCGATGTGGACCTGGTTAATACGGGCATCTATGCCGCCCGACTCGCATTCCTGTCCATACCATTGATGGGGCTGGTGATGGTAAGCCAGATGATTTTCCAGGCCATCGGGCGCGCTGCCAAGTCATTTATCGCAGCGATTGTGCGGCCGGTCGTCTTTCTTATTCCGGCCGTTTTGGTCATGTCACGCCTCTTCAAGCTGAATGGCGTTTTCCTGTCGCTTCCCACGGCTGATACGTTGACCTTTTTACTGGTAGTCTTCGTCATGACGCCCGTCATCAACGAGTTCCGTAAAGAGGCCGCCCGGGAAAATAAAAATAAGGCGCTATCTTTGGCCCGGCTCCCCGAGTTGGAAAAGACCGGCCACAGCGGCGCGGCTGGATAGCCCATTAAACCATTTCAGGAGGATAGCATCAATGAAAGATGGTAATGTAAAAACAGCTCCTCTTGACTGGCTGCTGGAACCTGAAAACATCGGCGTGAGATACCTGGCCATGCGCGACCTTATCCAAGCCGATGGCAAAGAACTGCTGGCGGCGCAAAAAGCCGCCCATAAAGAAGGAGCTATCGCCCGCGTGCTGGCCAACATGCATGTGGAGGGCTACTGGGAAAAGGCCGGGGCCGGTTACGACCCGAAGTATACCAGCACGGTGTGGTCGGTGATTCTTCTCGCCCAGCTCGGCGCTTCTCCGCAGACTGACCCTCGCGTCGCCACCGCCTGCTCTTATGTCCTGGAGCACAGCCTGACGAAAGATGGCATTTTCAGCATAAATGGTCATCCCTCGGGGACGGTGGACTGCATGCAGGGCAACCTCTGCGCTGCCCTTCTCGATATGGAATGCGTTGACCCGCGCCTGGATAAAGCCTTCGACTGGATGGCCCGTACCGTCACCGGCGAAGGTCTGGCCCCGGTTTCAGATAAAAAGGCCCCGTTACGCTATTACGCCGGAAAATGCGGCCCTAAGTTCGCCTGCGGCGCCAATAACAAGCTGCCCTGCGCCTGGGGTGCGACCAAGGTAATGCTGGCCTTCTCCAGACTTCCCGGGGCTAAAAGGACGCCGCTGATAGATAGAGCGATTAAAGCGGGTGTAGACTTCTTTTTCAGCCGGGACCCGGCGAATGCGGATTATCCCAGCGGCTATAGTACAAAGCCGAGCGGCAATTGGTGTAAATTCGGCTTTCCGGTTTTTTATGTGACCGATATCCTGCAAATCGCCGAAGCTCTGGTCGGCCTCGGTTACGGCGGAGACCCGCGTCTGGCCAACACGCTTAAGCTCATCAGTGAGAAACAGGATAGCCAGGGACGCTGGCTATTGGAATACGACTATGCCGGCAAGACCTGGGAGGATTTCGGCCTAAAAAAGCGACCAAACAAGTGGGTCACTTTACGCGCTCTGCGCTTATTGCTTAACTCGAAAGGCATTAAATGAATCACAACCACCGTTTCCCGCCGGAATATTATCAAAACTCGGTGGATATCCTGGAAACATCGCTGGGCCAGCTTGGCGCCTACCGGTCCTGGCGGACCTTCGACCCCGGTCCTTCCTTTGACATCGACAAGCGCTATGCCGCCCTGCCTGTCCTCACCAAACGCGATATCCGCGAACATTTCCCGCAGGGCTTCGTGCCGCCCGGCCGCAATATAGAGGAAGCCCTCGGCCGCGGTGAAATCCAGGTAGTCAGCACCAGCGGTTCCAGTGATGCCATCAGGGTGACCAATATCTGGAACCAGGCATGGTGGGACGCATCAGAAAGGGCCTCCTGGAAGCTTAATTCCTATGCGGCGAGTCTCGCCACCGGCAACCACCCGGAAGCCATCCTGGCCAACGCACGCAATGTCGGATTTATCTCGAACGAGGTCGACCTTCCTTTCGAGAAAAGACGCCTATCCCGGTTCCTCTACCTCAACGAAAAGACCAACCCGGCGGAATGGTCGCCGCAGCTCATGGACAGGATGATTGACGAATTGAATATATATCAACCAGTCATACTAGAAGCCAATCCCTCTCTACTGGCCAGGCTGTCCCGCTACGCTGCGGCGAAGCCAAGAAATATCTTTCAGCCCGGCCTGATTGTCTTTACTTACGAGTACCCCTCGATATTGCATTACCGGCAAATCCGCAAGGTCTTCAAGGCGCCCACCGCCAGCTCTTACGGCACTACCGAGACCGGCTACGTTTTCATGCAGTGCGAGGCCGGCAAATTCCACCAGAACAGCGACTCCTGCCGGGTTGATTTTCAGCCTTTGAAATCGGAACACGGCGGCCCTAAAACAGGCAGTCTTCTGGTGACTACCTTTAATAATCCGTGGTATTACATGCTCCGCTTCGATGTCGGCGACCTCGTCCGCCTAGACGAGGAACAAAAATGCGCCTGCGGCCGCGATTCCGGCCTTATCGCCGCCTCCATAGAGGGACGTCTCATAAATGCGACGTTGACCTGTGACGGCCGTTTAATTGCCTTACGCAAACTCGATGAGGCGCTAAGCGTGCTGGACGGACTCGAAGAGTACCGCCTGGAACAGCCGGCGCGGGGAATCTATGTCCTGCATCTGGCCAGCCAGCGACGGGACCAGAGCAAGCTGGATAAAGAGGCTGCGGCAGTCCTGCGCAAGCTTTATGGTAAAACCGCCGAGATATCCATTGTGCATGAAGATTTTCTTACCCCCGAAGATTCCGGGAAATACAGCCTCGCCAAGACATTTTTCCCGCTGGATATCAAGGACTATCTGGATACGGACAGCCTCACGGTGTAAAATATTAACATGAAGGAACAAAGGAAACCCGTTTTTTTAATCGCCGGTGGGCGGGGCCAGCGCCGTCCATCGCCCGACCCTCTTCTCCAGGCGGTCTTTCAGGAGTTCGGTATCGGCTCACCCTCGATTGCCTACGTCGGCGTTGCCAGCGGCGATGACCGCAGCTTCTTCGGCATGATTACCGCGATGTTAAGGGAGGCAGGAGCGGGAAAAATAGACCACGCCGTGATGGCCCCCGAGAAGGCCGACCTTAAAAAAGCTAAAAGCCAGATGGAAGATGCCGATATCGTCTTTTTCAGCGGCGGTGACGTGGAAGCAGGCATGGACATCCTCAATGAGAAGGGGATGACAGGTTTTATCACCGGGCTATATCAGGAGGGAAAGCCGTTTTTCGGCATTTCCGCCGGCTCGATTATGCTGGCGCGCGAGTGGATACGCTGGCGCGACCCCGATGATGATACCTCCGCGGAAATTTTCCCCTGCCTAGGCATCGCACCGGTTATCTGCGATACTCACGCCGAGGGAGATGACTGGGAAGAGTTAAAGGCGCTGCTGGCGCTGGAGAAAGACGGTACGGAAGGATATGGCCTTCCTTCCGGCGCCGCGATAAAAGTCTTTCCTGATGGCCGCGTGGAAGCGCTGGGGGGAGCGGTCCCCCGTTACCAGCGCCGCGAGGGAAACGTACATCATGCCGGTGACATTCAGCCGGACACGACCGGATAACGGTGTTATCCCGATTTCAAATAAAACGGCGTATCACATGTGTTGCGGTGCTTCTAAAACTGGAGCGGGAGACGGGATTCGAACCCGCGACCCTCTGCTTGGGAAGCAGATATGCTACCACTGCACTACTCCCGCACGAGCGATATTATTTTATCTCATAGATAGGATATTGTAAAGTAAATACCCTGTTCAGGGTATTTAAAATAACATTTATTTGTGCCATACTTCTAATATTAGCTACCAATAATGTATTTGACTTTTTATGTAAGCATTGTTATACTCGCCATGAGTCTAATGGCTTCACCGGTGACGTCCGGTGAAATTCGATTTATCTAACATTATTTTTAAGGAGGATAATCTAATGTCCGAAGATCTGGTCAACCTGCTGGCTGATTTGAAGGAAGAGGAAGTCCTGGCGCAGGTAAAAAAGAGACTGGACGCCGGTGACGACCCTTATAAAATCCTGGATGAGACCAGCAAGGGTATGGCGATTGTAGGCAAACGTTTTGCCGGCGGCGAATATTTCCTTCCGGAGCTTGTTTATTCCGGCGAGGTCCTCAAGCAGGTAAACGCCTTATTGAAACCGAAGCTGGGCGCCGGAAAAGCCGCGTCCAAGAAAATCGGTAAGGTGGTTATCGGTACCGTGGCCGGCGATATCCACGATATCGGCCTCAATATCGTCGATTTTATGTTGGATGTCAACGGGTTCGATGTTACCAACCTGGGCGTCGATGTTCCTAAAGAGAAATTCGTCGAAGCCGTCAAGCAGACCAAGGCGCCCGTCCTCGGTCTAAGCGGGTTCTTGACTCCGGCCTTCGATGCGATGAAAGAGACCGTTGAAGCGCTGGAGAAAGCCGGCTTAAGGAAGAATCTCAAGATTATGATCGGCGGCGGCCAGATGGATGACGAAGTAAGGAAATATGCCAAGGCCGATGCTTACGGCAAAGATGCTATGGCGGCCGTATCCCTTTCGAAAAAGTGGTTTGGCGTGAATTAAGATGACCAAACAATGGGCGGAACTTACCCCGTCTGAAAAAAGGGAGGAGCGTTTCAAGCGGTGGATTTCTCCGCCGGGCGTCAGTTTTGCCAGTCCGCAGTCTGCTAAAGCCTACAAGGAAAGGACGACCAGGCTGGCGCGGGCCCTCCAGCTCCAGGTGCCGGATAGAGTCCCCGTTTTCCTGCCAGCCGAGTTTTTCGCCGCGTCTTACGCCGGGACGAACCTGCGCACTGTTATGTACGACTATGCAGAGCTAAAACGGGCCTGGCTGAAATTCCTCAACGAGTTTGATGCAGATACGTTCTTGAGCCCCGGCATGGTGCCCCCGGGCAGGGCGCTGGACGCTGTCGACTATAAGCTCTACCGCTGGCCGGGGCATGGCCTCGGTCCCAACGCGCTCTCTTACCAGGCCGTCGAGGGCGAGTACATGAAAGCCAGCGAATATGATGCCCTGATTAAAGACCCTACCGATTTCTGGCTCCGTATCTTCTTGCCGCGTATCTGCGGCGCTTTCGAAGGCTTTACTCAAATCCCTTCCCTGATGAGCTTCCAGGAAATCGCTACCGTTTCCTTCGTTCCGTTCGGCTTGCCGGACGTACAGGCATCTTTCCAAGCCCTGCTGGAGGCCGGGCGGGAAAGCATGAAATGGCTGGCGGTGGTCATAGAGGTCGGCAATGCGGCGATGGCGGCCGGTTATCCCGGCATGGCGGGGGGCCTGGCTAAAGCGCCGTTCGATACTCTGGGAGACACGTTGAGGGGCACCCAGGGGATTATGATGGATATCTTCCGCCGTCCGGATAAAGTGCAGGCCGCCATGGAGAGGCTCGTCCCCCTGGTTATCGATTCGGCCGTTGCGGCGGCGGACTTTTCCAATACTCCATTGATATTTTTCCCGCTGCACAAAGGTGCTGATGGTTTTATGTCCGTCAAGCAGTTCGAGACGTTTTACTGGCCCACGCTGAAAAAGGTGCTCCTGGCGCTGGTTAACGAAGGCATCCTGCCGGTGCTATTCGCGGAAGGGAGTTACAACAAACGCCTAGACGTCATCCAGGACATGCCTAAAGGTTCGGTGGCATGGTATTTCGACCAGACGGATATCTTCCGCGCGAAAAAGGAAATCGGCGATAAGTACTGCCTCATCGGCAACGTGCCTACATCTCTCCTCATGACCGGCAAACCACAGGGCGTGAAAGCACACTGCCGCAAGCTCATCGAGGTCTGCGGTAAAGACGGCGGTTACATCCTGGCCGGCGGAGCCAATATCGATGAAGGAAATCCGGATAACCTGCGCGCTATGATGGCGGCCGCTAAAGAATACGGAACCTATAATAAATAACGCTCCGGCATTACGGATACCAGACAGTCTCATACCTGGTATCTTTTTATATCTTTCGTCCGGCGGCTATATTTGTGCTCCCGTTCCCGACTTCGACCGCCATAACAGGCCAGTGCGTTATTCAGCGCTGCGGTTGCCGGGGAACGCCGACTCAATTAAAAAAGGAAGGGGTATTTCACATGGCGATAGAGAAAAAATGGGAAGAGATGACCTGGCAGGAAAAACGCGAGGCGCGCTTTAAGAAATGGCTCAACCCGTCCATGGTGAAATTCATCAGCCCCGAGGCCGAAAAGCTGTACCAACAACGGGTCACGCGGCTCATCAAGGCTATCAAGCTGGAGGAGCCGGACCGCGTGCCGGTGATGTTGCCCACCGGCAATTTCCCGGCCTATTACGCCGGCTCCAGCTACTACGAGGTATCTTACGACTATGATAAGCTGAAAAAGGCCTGGATAAAGTTCATGGACGACTTCGGTGACATGGACATGAGCCCCACACATATGATTAGCTCCGGGCCAATCGCCGAAGCCTTGCAATCAAGGGTAATTAAAGTGCCCGGCATCGGCCTGCCTAAAGACGCCTCGATGCACAACATTTGCGAAGGCGAATACATGAAAGCCGACGAGTATGACCGGCTCATGATGGACCCGTCTGACTATTATATGAGAGTTACGATGCCCCGCACGATGGGTCTTTTCGAGTCGTTTGCGAAGCTGCCGACTCTCCGCAACTCCCAAGCTGCTCAATGGATTGCCGCGCTTTCCGATCCGGATATACGCAAAACGTTTCAGACCCTGATGGATCTCGGTGACGAGCAGAAAAAGTTCATGGCCGCCCAGGCGCAGATTGCCATGACCGCCCTAAGCCGCGGCTACCCCAGCTTCCGCGGCATGAATGTCATGGCCGGCGCGCCTTTCGACCACTATGCCGATTTGCTCCGGGCCACGCACGGCATTGTCCTGGATATGTATCGCCAGCCCAAGAAGTTACATGAGGCGATGGAACACCAGCTTCAATTGGAGCTTGCCAATATTAAGAATGTCCCGGTTGGCAGTTCACCGGTGTGCTTCATCGCCCTGCACAAGGGCGACGATACTTTCATGTCCGATAAACAGTTCGAGGAGTTTTACTGGCCTTACCTGCGCAAGATTTTCATCGCCATGATTGAAGAAGGTCTTGTGCCCATGCCCTTCGCCGAGGGCAGGTACACCAGGCGGCTGAAACAGATTACAGACACGCCAAAGAGCGGCGTCATCTGGTGGTTCGACCAGACGGATATGGCCGAAGCTAAAAAATACCTCGGCGGTATCGCCTGTATTATCGGCAACGTACCCACATCAATTGTTAAAACAGGCACCAAAGAGCAGGTCAAAGAGACCTGCCGCAAGCTCATCGAGACCTGCGCTCCCGGCGGCGGCTACATCCTGGCTGGCGGCGCCAGCGTCGACAAAGGCAAGTTCGAGAACTTCAAGGCGATGATGGAAGCCGCTTACGAGTACGGGGTCTATAAAAAGTCCTAGAGTAAAAGACCCCGATGGCGCGGGCCAAGGAGAACGCGATGAAAAAATGGGAAGAAATGACCTGGCAGGAAAAACGCGAGGAGCGTTTCAAGCGATGGCTCTCCCCGAAGAACGTAAAGTTCGTCTCTAGAGAGGCCGAAAAGCTTTACAAAGCGCGTGTGACCCGGTTCATCAAGGCGATAAAAATGGAAGAACCCGACCGCGTGCCGTGCATCCTGCCGATGGGCTATTTCCCGGCCTATTACGCCGGGGTAACTTTCCGGACGATTATGTACGACTACGCCGAGCTCAAGCGCTCCTGGCTCAAATTCATCCACGATTTTAAAGATGCGGATTCCGTGAACGGCCCCGCTCTGGTCATGCCCGGCCGGATACTGGACGGCCTGGACATCAAGAACATGAAATGGCCCGGCCACGGCCTGGGCGAGGAAGCCTGGTACTACCAGTTCATCGAGGGCGAATATATGAAGGCCGATGAATATGACCGCCTTATCCGCGACCCCTCCGACTATACTTTCAGGGTCAATCTTCCGCGCACGGCGGGTATCTTCGCATCTTTTGACAAGCTGCCTCCCCTCCGCTCGCTGCAGGGCAACCGCCTGGGCCTGGTGCCCGCCCTGGCCGACCCGGATATACGCCGCGCTTTCCAGAAAATGATCGACCTGGGCAAGGAATACCAGAAATGGCAGGCGGTAGTCACGGAGGTGAGCCAGACGGCGCTGGCCGAGGGACTGCCTAACATGCGCGGCGGCATGGCGGGCGCGCCGTTCGATACGCTCGCGGACATGCTGCGGGGCACGCAGGGCATTTCCGTAGACATGTTCCGCCAGCCGGAGAAAATCATCGCCTATGTGGAGGCTATCACCCCGCAGATGATAGAGCAGACCATCCAGATGGCGGATAATCTGGACTGCCCGGTCATCAGCATGCCCCTGCACAAAGGCGACGATGTCTTTATGTCCGATAAACAGTTCGGGAAATTTTACTGGCCGACTTACCGGAAGATGCTCCTGGCTATGATTAATGAAGGCCTTGTCCCTTTCCCCTTCGCCGAGGGCAAATATAACAATCGCCTCAAGCAGATTACCGACATGCCAAAGAGCGGCGTGGTCTGGTACTTTGACCAGACGGATATGAAGGAGGCCAAGCGCATTCTGGGCAACGTCTCCTGCATCGTCGGCAACGTGCCATCATCGATAATCGTCACCGGCACGAAGCAGCTCGTCAAGGAAAGCTGCCGCAAACTCATCGAGGACTGCGGCCCGGGCGGCGGCTATATTTTAAGCGGCGGGGCCGGCATCGATAAATGCCCGCCCGAGAACCTGCGCGCCATGATGGAAGCCGTCGAGGAATACGGGCGCTATAAATAAAAAATCATAGAGGCTGAAAATGGAAAGCGTGAAGAACTGGAAGGAACTAACACCGAGGCAAAGGCAAGAGGAGCGCTTTAAAAGGTGGCTAAACGCGCCGGGAGTCAGATTTGACAGCCCCGAAGCTAAAAAACAATACCGGGCCAGGGTGACCCGGTTTATCAACGCCATCAGGCTCGAGGAGGGCGACCGCGTGCCCTGCATGCTGCCCGTCGGCTATTTCCCGGCCTACTATGCCGGTTATGACCTCAAGACGGTCATGTACGATTACGTTAAACAGCGGGACGCCTGGCTCAAGTTCATGCGCGACTTCGGCGATATGGACTCCTTCAGCAGCCCGGGACTGATCTTGCCTGCTCCCGCGCTGGAAATAATCGATCACAAGATGCACAAGTGGCCCGGGCACGGTGTCGGCGATGACGTGGCGATGTATCAGTTCGTCGAAGGCGAATACATCAAAGCCGATGAGTACGATAAGCTCATCAAAGACCCCACCGATTTCTGGTTGAGGACATTCATGCCCCGCGAGGCGGGGGCCTTCGCGCCGCTGGCCGATTTGCCCCACCTGACGCCCTTCATCGGCATACCCATCTTTTACCTCTCGGCTTTCGGCAACCGGGCCATACAATCGGCCTTAAAGACGATGATGAAAGCCGGCAACGAGATTGTAAAATGGTCTAAGATTACCGGCGAGGTCGCCCGCACGGCCATGAAGGCCGGCTACCCGCCACTGTCCGGCGGCATGTCCGGCGCCCCGTTCGATATGCTAACCGATATGTGCCGCGGCACGACGGGCATCATCATGGACATGTTCCGGCAGCCGGAGAAAATTATCGAGGCGGCGGACAGGATTACCCCCATCGTCGTTGACGAGGCGGTTAAAGTTGCTGAAAATTCGATATCGCCGGTGATTATCATGCCGCTTCATAAAGGTGATAAGACATTCATGTCCCAGCAACAGTTCGAGAAATTTTACTGGCCGAGTTTTAAAAAGGTGCTCCTCGGGCTCATTAATGAAGGCCTCGTGCCGATGCCCTTCGCGGAGGGGAACTATATACCGCGCCTGGAAACTATCAGCGATATGCCGCGGGCCTCGATAATGTGGTACTTCGAGTACATGGACATGGCTCTGGCGAAGAAGATTGTGGGCAAGACCAACGGCATTATGGGTAACCTGCCTATCTCGATTATGGCCACCGGCACGCCTGAAGATGTCAAGGAAGGCTGCCGCAAGCTCATCGAGACCTGCGCGCCGGGTGGTGGCTATATCTTGAGCGCCGCCGCCAGCATGGATAAGGGCAATGTAGCAAACCTGCACGCGATGATGGACGCCGCCAAAGAGTATGGCGTTTACAAATAGCGAATATCCCGCGAAGGAACCAGTTGTGGTTAATGAGAAAAAATGGGCGGTGATGACCTGGGAGGAAAGGCGCGAAGAACGCTTCCGGCGGTGGCTTTCTCCTCCAGATGTTAAATTCGTCAGCGCGGGGGCTGAAAACGCCTATAAAGCCAGGGTGACCCGCTTTATCAAGGCCATCAAGCTGGAAAAACCCGACCGCGTCCCGGTGCTGCTACCCGCCGGATATCTGCCGGCTTCTTATGCCGGCTATTCGCTCGGGCAGGTGATGTATGACTATGATAAACTTGCCAACGCCTGGCTGAAATTCGTGCATGATTTTCAACCGGACAGTTTTGATGGCCCCGGCCTGGTCTATCCGGGCAGGGTTATTGAAAAAATCGGGCATAAGCTGCATCACTGGCCGGGACACGGCCTGCCTGATAACGCGCCTATTTACCAGTACGTCGAAGGCGAATACATGAAGGCAGATGAATACGATGACTTCATCCAGAACCCGACTGATTTCTGGATGCGAGTTTTCCTGCCGCGTACGGCAAGCGCCTTCGAGGCATTTCAATATCTCGCCCCTTTTAACCTGGTGTTGACCAACCCGCTCGGGTATATCGCTTCGGTGAGCCGCCCGGAGGTCATGAAAGCCTTTGAAACCCTGCTGGACGCCGCCAGGGAAATCGGCAAATGGCGCGAGGCCGTGGGTAAGGTCAGCCGCCATGCCCTGGAAGAGGGCTATGCGAGCTTCAGCGGGGGCGGGATGGCCGGAGCGCCTTTTGATAACCTCGCCGACGTGCTCCGGGGTACGCACGGCATCGTCATGGACATGTACCGCCAGCCGGATAAGGTGCTGGAAACAATCGATAAAATGGTACCTCTGGTGGTCAAAACGGCGGTAAAGATGGCGGAAAACTCTATCAGCCCGGTCATCAGCATGCCGCTGCACAAGGGCGATAAGACATTCATGTCCCAGAAGCAGTTTGAGACCTTTTACTGGCCGGGCCTGCGCGCTGTCCTGATGGGCCTCATCAACGAAGGCCTAGTACCGATGCCCTTCGCCGAGGGCGACTATGAGCCGCGTCTGGAGACTATCGCTGATTTACCCCGTGCCTCGGTGGTCTGGTACTTCGAACATATGGACATGGCCAAAGCTAAAAACGTGCTTGGCGATGTTAGCTGTATCGCCGGTAACGTCCCTGCCTCCTTGCTGGTCACCAGCACACCCCAGGTGGTAAAAGAAGCCTGCCGGAAGCTCATCGAAGTCTGCGGTCCGGGCGGCGGCTATATCCTCACCGGCGGGGCGGGCATCAGCAAGGGGAACCCGGACAACCTGCACGCGATGATGGACGCCGCGAAAGAATACGGCGTTTACACATAGAATTGGAGAGGGGAATAAATGGACACGAAAGTATCGAGCGCGACTAAAGAAATAGTTATTTCCTACGACCGGCCGACGGCCATCATCGGCGAGCGGATTAACCCTACCGGCAAGAAAAAACTGGCCGAGGCCCTCAAGGCCGGTGACCTTTCCATCGTCAAAAAGGAAGCACTGGAGCAGGTGGCGGCCGGCGCCGCTATCCTCGATTGCAACGTCAATACCCCCGGCGTAAACGACGTTAAAATGCTGCCGGAAGCTATTAAAATCATCATGGACACGGTAGATGCCCCTATCTGCATCGATAGCCCCAATATCGAGGCGCTGGAAGCCGGCCTGAAAGCCTACAAGGGTAAGGCCCTGGTGAACTCGGTCAGCGGCGAAAAGCACCGGCTGGAGCGCGTCCTGCCGCTGGTTAAAGAATATGGCGCCGCCGTCATCGGCCTGGCGCAGGATGATGAAGGTATCCCCAAGTCCGCCGAGCGCCGGGTTGCTGTCGCTCACAAGATAGTCGAGGCCGCGGCGAAAATCGGCCTCCCGAAAGAAGACATTATCATTGATGTCATGACGTATTCCATCGGCGCCGAACCTAAGTCCGGCCGGGATGTGCTGCAGGCCCTGCGCCAGATACGCGCCGAGTTGGGGCTCAATATGACGATGGGACTAAGCAACATCTCCTTCGGCATGCCAGACCGCGCGGTACTGAATGCCGCTTGGGTGGCCATGGTCATCGACGCAGGGGGCACCGCTCTCATTGCCGATGCCGCCAAGATACTGCCCGCGGTGCTTTCCGCTGACCTCGTGCTGGGGCGTGACCGTTTCGGCCGGCGCTACCTGGAAGCGTACCGCAAGCGCCAGGCAGAGGCGCAGTCCCAGGCTTGACACCCAACACCACAGGGACTATACTTAAAACTGCGCAACGCGGGGTAGAGCAGTGGTAGCTCGTCGGGCTCATAACCCGGAGGTCGTTGGTTCAAATCCAACCCCCGCTACCAAGTTTTACAAGGCTTCGGCTCTCCGAGGCTCTCAAATACTTCCTAAAGCTCGCGAAAGCGGGCTTTTTCTTTATCCTCAAAGCTACCAAGAGGACGCACCACCCATGATGTCAAACGGGGCAAACAGGCCTTATAATATAATTAGGATGAAAAATAAGGCAAGCGGCTCCAATCTACAAACCATCCTCACCGACCTGCAAGCGTTGTCGCCAGCAGACCGGCAGGCAATCGCCCAGATGCTTCAATCAGGTCCAGCGAGCATACTTAAAAAGCCCGGCGATGGTGTTACCGACTGGCAGAGCGAGCTAAGGCTGCGGGGCTTGGCCGAGGGCACCATAGAGCTTTACTCCCGTACTGTCAGGAAGCTATTAGAGCGCTATCCTGCCCCGACCAACCGAGAGGTCAGGGCTTACCTGGCGGAAAGGCTGAAGGTTGTCACCCCGACCAAAGTTAGAAACGATCAAAAAGCTCTCAAATCATTTTTCGGCTTCCTAGAGGAGCAAGGGCTGTGGCTGGCAAACCCCGTCAAAGGGATGAAGCTGATGAGAGTAGCGAAGGTTACCCGACAAGCACCACCTGCCGATGACGTAGATAAACTGCTCAAGGCATGGCAGGGGTCAGACCAAAGGTTGAGAGACAGACTGTTAATCGCCATCATCGTGAACACGGGACTTCGCATCACGGAGGCTTGCTCTATCCTGCGGGATAACCTCGACCTTAAAGAGTGCAAGGTTAAGGTTATGGGGAAAGGGCGAAAGGAACGGACGGCTTACTTCTCCCCTGCCGTGGCAGACTTGCTTCGTGAGTATATCTCTAAGAAGTGCGGAAAGAACGATAAATACCTATTCCCCGCAGACAACAAACTGGGCTATCAGGGAATACGCTGTCTTGAAAAGACTTTCAGGCGGATATGCAGTCGCTTAGGCATTAAACCCATCACGCCCCATATGCTCCGCCATTATTTTGCCACTAATGCGCTAAGGAACGGGGCAAGGATTGAGGTTATCAGCCGTCTGCTAGGTCACTCCTCGGTTGCCATCACCGACCAGGTCTATGTGCATATAGGCGAACAGGAAGCGGAGGACGAGGCCAGGAAGTATGCTCCATTATCTGGCGACTAAAACTGCTTATCAGGTTGGCTGGGCTTTATGTCGCTCGGCCAACCTGATTTTTTTGTGCGCCCCATTGTCTACGTCTCATCTGAGAGGGCGCACGTTCGGCGTGGGCTGCTCCCCGCGTTCTTACGAGTATAATTATCATTAGTCGAAAATCGGGGAGAGAAGCTAGAGGACAAAATACGCTTGACAAGTAGACATAAAGATGATATATTTTAACCATAGAACTTCGTTTTTAGCTGAAATTTAACAACTGAATTAGGGGTCGTGCAAAGGGGGGTCGGTTTCCCGACTCACCGCGATGTCCCCACCAAGTTAGCAAACTAACGCATGAGCACAGTATTCAATTGAGTACTGTGCTTTTTTTATTTCCGAGCAGAACCAACGCATGAGCACAGTATCATCAAATGGTTCTGCTTTTTTATTTTCAGGAGGTGAAACATGGAAAACATCGGCGAGGAACTACGGATACGTAGATTACTGAAAAAACTGACACAAACAGAAGTAAGTAAATCAGCGGGTATTACTCAAATAGCGATAAGCAATATCGAGAGGGGCTTGCACAACCCGACACCAAGGACAATCGCCCGGATACGTCATGCTATCGATAAACTGCCCGCGAAGGAGGTTAAAAATGATGTAAAAACAACTGAATAAATCGTCAAAGAAAATAATTGGAGGAAAAAATGAGTTACACAAATCAAGATTATCCATACTTAGCAGATGAAGACAGGCGGTTCGCTCAAGCCTTCCGCATCTCCGAGGACGAATTCTTTGGAATGGCTGGGGGCTTGAAGGCGTACACTCAGTTCAGGTTAAATCGTGACGAAGCGCGCCAGGCATCGGTGGAAACGGAGACAGGAGAGCGACAGGAATTCAGCGTGCCAACCCTTCCCGATAATGTCAACGACGCAATGAAGGGCATAGCGCTCCCCGGAGTCAACGAAAAGGATTTGGCACGTCTGGTTCTGGAAGATCAGATAAAACAGGTGGCGGGGATTCTGGATGGCATTGGGGCGGGGAAAATGGTCAAGGAACAAGCCGATACACAGCAAAGGTATAAAGCAGAAAGTAAGGCTAGCGAGTTAAAGAGAATCGCCGCCAATAATCCTTATGGTTTCCCCACTGATAGCCAGTCCGCCAAAGATTGGGCTGAAACCCAATACCAGCTCCGATATGGAGTGAAACCATGAGTTCTTCACTTGCCGAAAAACTTGACGCGTTAGCTGCTGCCTTTTCAAATATTAAGTTCAGCTCCTGCAGCAACCTAGACGCCTTTACCTTCAAGGTGAGCCGCGAGAACCACTCCGTGATTTTTAAGCATGGTGAACTTGAGGTCAAGGTCGGTAACTTCAAGTTAATGGATGGCAACGAGTGGTTTCAAAAAGAACCGAAAGCGATGCCGGTCATAGACGACTATGCGAGATGCCGCCGACTCTGGTACGAAGCTGACGTTAAGTTCTCGGTGGGAAAAATCAAAAACAGTAAGAGCTTGCCTTTGGGCTATGCAACATATCGGGATTCACTGGTTGCGCCCCTGGGCACAATGCCGGAAAGGATGGTAATCAACGACCTGCTTTTTAAAATTGAACAATGGCTTGCTTCTACCTTTGGGGAGGAGCTTTTCAGCCCTCAAATCAGTAAAAACACTGTCAGAGACATGGACAGTCGCTCGGATTCATTAGGGAGGAGAATCATCCGGGCATTAGGTCTGAGTTGAAGAATTCTCGATGCTCGTCGGAGGTTCCGTTCCCTCCGGCGGGTACATTAACCTCCTTTGGATTGGGGCGGTGGGGGGCTTTATCTCCCCTCCCCCGCCCCTGAAGGAATTCACGACGCTCCGGTCTTCCTAACCGGGGCACTATGGATACGGAGGGCTGGACTGGGGGAAATAGCGACAAATTCGTCGAGCACCCCTACCGAATGCGGCCGCTAGCTCAAACGGTCTTAGCAGTCCAGAAATCAGGGAGGGGTTACTCCACCCCTCTCCCCTCCCCAAAAATCACAATAAGAAAGAGGTAATAAAATGAAAATCACGATAAAGCTACGCAATCAGGATAAACCAACTGTCATTGATAACGTTCAGGTCGCCCAGCAGCGAGTACCGATGTATCTGATAACCTGTGGCGAGACGCATTATCGCTACGCGATGGACGGCATCGAGTGGGTAAAAGAGGAAGGGGTCAAGTCTATTGCCGAGGGTCATGTATGCGCCAGTGAGGCCGATGCACCCGAACCTGAAACAGGGGATACCAGCTCCCCCTCAAAAAAGACACCTTACCGCCATACCGGAGCTAAAAAGGTCAACATCGACCTATCCCTATTGGAAGGGAAACTAGACCTAGGGGATGGGAAGTCATATTCGGGTGAGACCTATAGCATGGGGGAGATTGGAACTAGAATTGGGAAAATATTAGGAATTGGCGAGACACAAAGCTATAAGATAGTAAATCAGCTAATTGCTGAACGGAAAATCAGGCGCTCCAAAGACATCGACGTCAAGGGGAGAAAATGTTATGAGGTGGTCGACCCTGTTCTGAACCCAAATTTTAATGAAGTAATTAGAGACTTGCCAAGCATGAATATGTCGCTTGAGGAATATCTTAATAAGGAATACTACTAGCATCACCTGTGAAAAAATGAAAAAACGACTAATACTATAGAGTATTACATACCTTTCATTTTTTCATAAGAAAAAAATGAAATAGGGATACCAAAAATAGGCTCGCTACCGCTTCGCTATTTTTGTTCTCCCTTTGATTGTATGAAAACCTGTAAAGCCTGCGGAGTAACCTTTGGAACCTACCTTCAATTGGCGGGGCATATTCTGGTAATGAAAGATGCCGCCCACCGGGGCCACAAACGATGGGCGGTATCCTTCCTATCTGGCAAGGGACGGTTCCGGCGGAAACCTTGAACCTATCACCGAAACATCTTGGACTTCTGATATAGCGTCTCAGCGCGTCCCCACTGACAGGGCCGATAATCAGGTCCAACACCGGAAGTTTTCTTCCTGTTTGTAACGCCGGGCTGTTCCCCGCCACCTCTCCTGCTTCCATGCCTAAATTCACATAATGCGCTTGGTGGCATGGCTGTCAGTTCCATCAGTTTGCTAGGTTCTAAAGGCTGGGGATTACACTCAAAAGGAACCGCCCATTGTGCTTCTCGGTGCCACAAACCAGCGGTCATGGCTCCAAAGACTTTCGCCAGTTCGCTAGGAATTATGCAACCGTGTGGCTGTTCGCCTGCGACAACGTCAGTGAGAAATTTTTTATGGAAAAATAACTTTTTATAATTTCTATTGTTTCGATTTCTTTTTAGAGAGTATAAATGAGGCTATTGATTTTTCGATAATGTCACCGCCAGATGCAACAGTTTTAACTAATGGTTGCATTTCGTCTAATGGTAGAATAGACGAGGAATAGAGGACTGCCCTTTTGTCCCAGGGTCCTAAACCATCAATTTTATCTCGGAAACTCCTGACCCAGGTTGTGTCTTTTCGTCTTAATGAAATTAGAGCTTGTCCTCTGATAGATGATATATTATCGTAATTAGCTGGTAAACCTATTCTATTGAAACTGTCGTTCTGTAGTAAATGGGATAACCATATATTTATGAACGGCTGGTTCATTAAAAAATGAGAGTAAAGACTCTCAAACTCGGTTTTGTACTTGGACACGGTTTTATCATTAACGACGGCATTTAAATAGATTACCGATTCTCTAATTACTGGCCTAATCTTATAGAAGTGCTCTAACAACAGAGGGACTATATTGCGGATACGATATTTAGCAGATTGACGAAGCACATGTCTTAGAAGCCCGTAGTCTATTGGTGCAGCTAATGCTTTTTTGAACAATTCATAATAAGTTGATGATAGGAGCTTCAATTGTTCCTGGCTCAATATTTTTACTAGGGTCTTTTCGTATTCCTCATCATAATTAAAATCATCACTATACTCCGGGAGATTTTCTACTAATTCATACATTTTCTCAGCGGCTAATTCCTCGGCTTTAGACATCAAAGTGGTTTTCTCTATTTTTCTCTCGTCTTTCATATACTTTTCAAGAAAAACCTTTACGGGTATTGTCTCAGTCTTTTCACCTGAAAATACAAGTCTGTGACTAGAATATAGAAAAAAAGTAAGATCGTGAAGCGCATGTATGGCATCCTCAGCATTATTAAAAAACATTCTAATATCATCTACGTATCTTACGAATTTATTTGTATATTCCAATATTTTTTTGTCAATGCTGCCCATTATTAACTCGGCAAGTATTATACTTGGAGCCGGGCCAACGGGAATACCCCTTGAAGTCTTTTTATTAAGAGATAATAAGAAGTTCTCAATTATTTTTGCTTGTCCAGAATACTTTCTACCGCCAGCTTCTTCAATTAGGTTATTAATCCTATGGGTGTAAATTTGGTTATAAAAGTCAGTAACATCAGCTACAACTACCCAACCTCTTTTGAATTCGTTGGCAAGTTCTTCTGTTCGAGAAATAAAAATGTCCCATCCCTTATCAGCAGAAAAAAAGGAGCCTTCCTTATCCGGTTTAATTCTATAAGAGCAGACGATATTCTGTGATTCTGGTATTCGGTATCGTTCAATAATTTCGCATACTTCTCTGATGAGGGATGTATATATAAGAGAGTCACAAGGTTCAAGTTGGTGTGCAACGCGATAGTTACCATTTGGTTTTGGGGCTAGACATATCATAGGTGATTTCGCCTCATATTCCTCTAAATCAAGCGATAGCAAATAGCGTTTAACCTCTTCCCAATTGTGTGATATCGCTTGGAATTCAAAGATTTTTGGATAAAAATCGCTATGTGAATATTTTTGAAGGTGTTTTAAGGCCCATTCGAGGTAATTTTCTTTTAGTCTTATCATACTTTTTTGTCTTGGGAGCAAACAATTAGATTTCTATTTGTGCCTTGTTTCCCCTGGCTGCGTCAAACCCTTTTGAGCGTGGTCTGCTAGTTGGGGGTCACTTTGCCTTGGCGGTACAGGTCGGCTTTCGGGTTTAGGTTGTCCTTGTGGTTGGCTCGGTTTATCTGCCATAATCTACCTTCCAATTCCAAATTGTTTATCTCGTATTTTGTCGCTTGATTCAACTTTCTGACCTAACTCAGGGTCATTGGTTCGTGGCGGTACCGGCTTCTTATCGGGTTTATCCTGATTTCCTTTCTTTTTCGTCATAGTTACCTCTTACCAAATAATCGTTCCAATCCAAATAGCTAACAATGCCAATCCTATCAACAATAGGATATATGAGTATTTAATGAGGCGAAATAGTTTATCCAATAACTTCTGGTTTTTATCTACTGCCCTTAGACATTCATCAATAACATTGAGTTTACTGTGTTCTGTATCCTGCACGATATAATAATCCCGCAAACGATCTAAGTTAGGCGGTCTGTCCCAAGTGATTATGTACATAGGCACGAAGGACATAACCAGAGATACAAAAATCGGCACTAAAGCAGTCTTGGCTAAGACTAAGTTGTCTGCCGTGTGTGACTTATCAAGAAGGTTCGTAACCAGTAGTGTGAATATGACACCAGCAACGCCTAACAATATACCCGACTTATTGTTAAGACCATCGAGTTGTTCAAATTGGAAGTCCAATCTTCTTCTTGCTTCATCAAGGACTATATCTATGCTCGGTAATTCTTGGTCTGCCATAGCCAACCTCAATTGGTCAATCCTTTATAAAGAATTTTGTCAGGAAGCCCATTAGATAGCCGAAGGCAGTTCCGTAAAAGAAAATAACCGCAGAAGCATCCATGACTTTCATAAAAGCCATGACCGTGAGTAGAATTATGAGTAAGAACAGCATCCCTCCGAAAACAAACATAATGTCACGACGAGCCTGTCTGCCTTCTTTCTGGAAAGGTTTGACGAAAGCACCCATAATTTGCTCTACCTTACTTGGGTCAAGTTCGTTGATTGTTTCAGCTAGACTTTTCTGTCTAGGTGTTTCAGGCGGCGTTGCGTTATCGGGATGCATTGGAAGTTGTTCGTTTTGTTCAACCATAATCTCACCCCTCTTGGCAGGATTGTAATACCTGTTTGGACTTATGTCAATTGTGGGTTGTCCATATGGTATAATATGCCCAAGAAAATGAAGTTGCACTAGGTAGGGGGCGTCGAAAATGGCTAATCAATCACAACCGGAACAGAAATGGGAGTATGTCTTGGGTCAGGCTTTCCTCGCGGCTTCTGCAAGTCTGTTATTTATTACTACAAAGTCAGACTGGTCTATATTTGGGGTGGACTTTTTTGTAATACTGGGCGTAGCCTTATTCCTTTTTTCTTTAGTTCTAATGGTCTCGACACTTGGGGAAGTTTATGAGCGTTTCCGTCCCTTTTTGACAAGGATGGAGAAGGCAACAAACTGGCTCTGGTCTATCTTTGCTGTGGTAGATATAGTAACAATAATATCAAGTTGGGTGAATGGAAAACCTAAAATTGAACAGGCAAGTTGGCTTTCTGCCCCCTACGATTGGTCAGTACCAATTTGGTTAATTTTATTTACCGTAATCCTTATTGTGGTAGGGCTAGTAAACCCGATTGTTCGTCATGCCCATAATAATGGCTTGCGAGTCACAGCAAGAAAATATTCCTTGTTACTTGCCCTAGCGTTTGCTGGCTTAGCTTTAGCCAGTTTCCTTGTAAACAATTCATTTAGCACGAAATATATTTTAGCCTTCCAATCCCTGACTGTACTTATGATAGCTATTAGAATAATTGTCAAAGACTAGAGTTCTAATCCTTCCGCAAAGGATAGTAGCTTCCTTTTTAATATGCGCTTCCCTTAATCACTGCCCTTACTTTCAATTCCCCTTCACTACATTTACCCTATCCCGTATAAACGTGTCTATTTCACTCCTAGCTTGTCTAGCCACCCTTGGGATTACGTGTGCCCCCCCCTTATAATTACAAAAATATCTTTTAAGGAGGGTAATCAAAATGACACAGGAAAAACAAGTTACCATCGGCATCAAGGAATTATCAGGAAGGGCAAAAGTAAAACCCCAGATTCTCCGAAGGGTTCTCAGGGCTAAATTCCCCCGGGCGGAAAAGGGCAAGGCTTACCAATGGCAACAGGGCGATCCCCAGATAGAGCAAATCCTCAAAGCCATTAAGGACAACCATAAACCCCAGTCAGAAAAGCCTAAAGCCGAAAATAAGGCAACAAAGAAACCCACCAAGCCAGTTACACCCAATGGTAAAAAGGCGACAGCCACGCCGAGCAAGCCAGAGCCTACAAAGGCTGAAAATCAAAAGGAGAAACAGAATTGAAAGCACTAAGGGATAATGCTACAATAGCACATCGGGATTGTGCGAACATACCGGAGGTCGTTGGTTCAAATCCAACCCCCGCTACCAATTTTTAAAGCTAAAATCCCCCGAATTCCTAAAAAGGTCTCGGGGGATTTATTCTTAAAGATACTTCTTATATATCTCTTTCAGGGTTGATATCGTTTATTTTAGACCATTTCAAAACAGCTATATCACTCTTACGTTCATCTAAACATGCCTTTTTTATTTTTTCACTCTTAAATGCCGCACGGAGATATTTTTTTATAACCTCTTGAATGCTAGTATCAGATTTCCTCAATGCTTTAAAGTTTTCATCGAGGTTAATAAGGCAGTTGGCTAGGTAAGACTCATAATACAGTTCATTTTCGTCTTGTCCAATTTGCCATTCACCTCTAATATTAATGGCTGTTTCTAGTTCTGGTTTAGCTTGATCATAAGCTGGAGGCTTTTTGTCCGAGAGTGCTATACCAAGTTCGCCGTGATATTCATAGTGTTTCTTGTCCACATCGCTTTCAATTAAAGCCTTGAATATGGGGATAGTCCTCTCTATCATATCTGTCTTACCAAGATTATAGCCCTGCGAGCGCATTTTTTTTGCTTGATCAAATATCTCGGACTTGGTGCCATTTGATGCTTTTTTAATAGCTTCACTTATTTCAGCTAGATTTTTATCCTTTTCGCCCGGATCAGGATTAAGTTGCTGTTGAGCCGTAATAAGCGCTTTTGCATCGGCGTCCCGTTGGGCTTCTAATGCGGTTTGAATAGTTTTGCCAAGATCTGCATGGCGGAAAGCGCTTGCTAAAAATATTCTCGTTAACAAGAAACCGGTAAGAAAGCCAATGGCCAAAAACAGGACTAGTATACCAATGCCAAAGACCTTACTGTTATTAAAATTACCCAAACCAGGGGTAACAAATTCTCCATATGTTTTCAAAGCTTTCGGAATGGAGGTTAGTTGAGTAAGACTTACACCAACTAATATTTTAGTCAGCCAGTCCGAAATCTGTTCAAGGTTGGTGTTAGCGCGATACGTGGTACCCTTGCTTGAGTCTGTGGTTTCATTACCCGACTGGAGTGTTTTTGGGATTCCGAAGAGAAAACCTAGCAAGCCTCCTGCCAGGAGGGCTGCGCCAGCAATAGTAATAGATACACCAACGACGGTGAAAAACTGCCCTGCGGACGAAGCCTGGGCTGCATAGAAGATAAAAAGTAATAAGGCTAGCGCTAAAATGACACAAGCGATAATTATCTTATCTTTGTACTTGGTACAAAATGGTTTATTATCATTAGTTTGTGGATTATTATTGGTCATTTCTTTTTATATCGGCGATATACGCGTTTTTATTGGCGTATATTTTTATAACACAATCGACATAAAATGTCAATACCCCCATGTTTCTTCGAATAATGATAAAGGCATAGAAGATGCTGTCCGAACCGCACTACGTGGAAAGCTACTCTGTTCATAATCAGCGCTATTGTAGCTTTATCTCTACAAGCACCATGCGGCGAAACGGGGCCTGCTGGCGGCCGCGTCCACGCCATCCACCTCGGCCAGGTGTGAATATATAATCTTCGGCCATACGCTTGACAGGTATTACCATTTTGGGTTATTATTGCAACCAGGTGCAATAATAATGAGCTGTTTTACTACGCTGAAGGAAAGAGGCCTAAGGCTGACCCGACCGCGCCGGGTAATTCTGGACTATATCCATGACAAGGGAGAGCATCTCACCGCCGAAGAAATAATAAACCATGTTCATGCTAAGTTCCCCCGTATCAACAAGTCGACCATTTATCGCACATTGGAACTCCTGGAAAAGACCGGGTGTGTCTATAAAAGTGAGTCTATGAATCACACTATCTATCACCATGCAGAAGAAGGACATCATCACCACCTGGTATGCCGCCAATGCGGTAAAACCATAGAATGTGAGGAGGACATCTTCGAACCGCTGGAAAGAATGCTGCTGGAGAAGCGTGGTTTTCAGATTGACTTTAAACATGTTGTTATGAACGGACTCTGTAACAAATGCAGGAACACGACCGGCTAATGACTCAATATATTTTTTTGCTTCAATAATGCAACTAGTCGCAATTAAAATAAGGAAGTAAAGCAGTATTAGATGCACATACCTGACGGTTATTTGAGCCCAGCTACCTGTGGAACAATGTATGCTGTCTCCGTACCTTTTTGGTATCTGGCTATTAATCGTGTCCGCAAGGTTCTTACAAAACGCACTGTACCAGTGCTGGCCATTTTCGCAGCCTTCTCCTTTGTTTTAATGATGTTCAATGTTCCTATACCTGGGGGCACGACCGCGCATGCGGTAGGAGCAACGCTTCTGGCCATCGTGCTGGGGCCCTGGGCTGCCGTGCTGGGTATTTCAGTAGCGCTGGGAATCCAGGCATTATTTTTCGGCGATGGTGGACTGCTCACCTTTGGTGCTAACTGCTTTAATATGGCTATCGTCATGCCGCTGGTGGGATATTTCATTTATAAAGTAATATCAAGTAATTCGGAGGCTACTTCGCCCCGCCGTATACTGGGGGCAGTCATGGGAAGCTATATAGGTATAGTCGCAGCTTCTGCCGCAGCAGGAATTGAGCTCGGTATTCAGCCCGCCCTATTCCATGCTGTCAATGGCACTCCACTCTACGCTCCATACGCCCTGAACGTGGCTCTACCGGCCATGTTAAGTGCACACCTGGCTGTGGCAGGTCCAATTGAAGCCGCGGTAACGGGTGGGGTAGTCGCGTATTTGCTACGAACCCATTCCAGCCTTATTAAGGCAGATACTCCGGGAAAGAAAGAGGGTAAACTCTGGATTCTCTGGGGGGCTCTGGGGCTGTTGGCTTTAGCGACTCCACTGGGACTCTTGGATTCAGGTACCGCCTGGGGCGAGTGGGGGGTAGATGAACTTCAGAATATAGGCCTGGGTTTCATACCCCAGGGACTGCAGAAATTTGCAGGCTGGTGGCCGGCTCCATTGCCAGACTATGGCTTTCCCCGGATGGGAGCGGTCATCGGCTATATTCTGTCTGCTTTGGTGGGTATTGCTCTGGTGTCTTTCCTCCTCTGGGTACTCGGCCGATGGCTCAATCGTAAGAACTTGCCCAAACAAGAGGTGCCCTCCAAAGAGGAATCAGCAGGGTGAAAGGCGAAGGTTTTCTTACTAAGAATATCTCCAGTTTCACTCATCTCTTGGAATCTGTAATTTCAACCGAAAATTTGTGCCGCGCTCAGGGATTACTCCAGGGTTTAGATCCCAGGGTTAAGGTAGTAACCTTGGTGCTTTTTATTGTCATAGTTGGTCTGGCACGGAGCCTATCAATACTGGCGATTATATTCATCCTGGTCTTGACTTTGAGTTTCCTATCTAAAGTATCGCTGGTGTTTTTCCTGAAGCGGGTCTTTCTCTTCATCCCCATCTTTGCGGCGGTTATTGCCATACCTGCCCTCTTTATCACACCGGGTTTACCTCTGGTAACCATTGTCGGCAAGGTGATTATTACGGAACAAGGAGCCCGAACCGCCGGGTTATTATTCCTTCGAGTTACTGATTCACTGTCTTTCGGGGTACTTCTTATTTTAACCACTCCCTGGACCAGCCTACTCGCGGCATTACGCTGGCTTCGTATGCCCTCGCTGCTCGTAGATATCCTGGGCATGACTTACCGCTATATATTTCTCCTACTGCATAATACAAATTCTATGTTTCTGGCGCGCCGAAGCCGCACCATAGGAAGCTTCTCCAGCGGAGAAAACCGACGATGGCTGGCCAGAGCCTTAACCACAACCATGGCCAAGTCACAACACCTTAGCGAGGAAGTATATCTCGCTATGCTTTCCCGGGGTTACCAGGGAGAAATACGTGTCCTGAATGACTTTAAAATGAAGCTCCGGGACTTCTTATGGATAGCCTTTGCCTTGATAGCCGCATCAATTTTGTTATGGAGTAATCATCTGTGAACACGTTGGACACAGGGCATATTTTCGAGGCAAAGAACCTGAACTATGATTATCCGGGAAAGATTCCGGCTTTGAGACAGGTCAACTTTATCATTGGAGCAGGAGAATTGGTAGCCCTGGTAGGAGCCAATGGCTCTGGTAAGAGTACTCTGCTCAAACTTCTGGATGGACTTATTTTCCCCACCGATGGAGAGTTGCTGGCTTTCAGGCAACTGCTTTACGAAAAGACTTTTAAAGACAGCACTTTTGTTGCGGAATTTCGCCGCAAGGTAGGGCTGGTTTTTCAAGACCCGGATGTGCAGCTCTTTTCTTCCACGGTCTGGGACGAAGTAACCTTCGGCCCGCTTCAGCTGGGAATTTCTAAGGATGAAGTAGTATCCAGAGGTAAGGAGGTCTTGGCGTTGCTGAACATAGCCCATCTCCGAGAGCGTCCCCCTTATCTTCTATCGGGTGGAGAGAAAAAGAAGGTATCACTAGCTTCGGTACTTTCTTTACGTCCCCAAGTTCTTCTCCTTGATGAGCCTACTACTGGTTTGGATCCGTGGAGTCAGGGAAATCTTATCGATTTCCTGTTTCAATGGGCCGATAAGGAAAAGAGCATGGTTTTCAGTACCCAAGACCTGGATATTGTGGAGGAGATTGCTACCCGTGTGATTGTCATAGGAGCCGAACATAACATTTTGGCTGACGGCAAGCCGGAAGAATTTCTGTCTGATCCAGATTTCCTTCTGAAGGCTAATCTACTTCACGAACACTCTCACCGTCACAAGAACCTTATGCACCGGCATCCACATGCGCATGAACACCAGCATTAAAGGAAATTCCACGGGAACATTATTGAAAAGACTTTATCCGACACGAGCCAATCTTTTCGAAGGCGCCCAGACGATACCTTCAGACAGTCGCGCCCAGGCCGGCTTCTGGTAATTGCCACCAGTCTCTATTTCCTTGACCATGACGATGCGGTTGCACTATTATTAGCATTGACACCACATTTTTTATAAGCAGGTACGCGTATGCGGCATAAAGAAGGCAACTTCAAAGGTTATAAGGACTTCAACATCTATTACCAGTGCTGGTTGCCGGAGAAAAAAGCCAAGGCGGTTCTATTAATCGCGCACGGCTTCGCCGAGCACAGCGGGCGTTACGGCAACGTGGTCAATCGCTTCGTTCCTGAAGGCTACGCCATCTACGCCCCGGACCACCGCGGTCACGGCCGCTCGGACGGCGAACGCGTTAAAGTCGATGATTTTCACGATTACGTTAAAGACCTCAAGACCTTTTTCGATATCGTGCGTCAAGAGAACCCGAAAAGCAAGATTTTCCTCATCGGCCACAGCATGGGGTCGGTCATCGCCCTCCTCTACGCTATCGAATATCAAAAGGAGCTGGCCGGGCTGGTCACCTCCGGCGGAGGCCTCACCAGGCCTACCGACCCTCCCATGCCGCCGCGCAAACCCGGCGAGCCTTTACCCACGGCCATGCTAAGCCGCGACCCGGCAGTCATCAAAGCTTATGAAAACGACCCCCTCGTCTACCGCGGCCCGATACCATCCGGATTCTCCATGTTCAGCATGGCAAGCAAGCTTTACGACATGGTACCGCTGATTAAGCTCCCCGCGCTGATCATGGCGGGCAATGGCGGCCCGGACGGCGCACGCAGCCGCGTGCTTTACGAACGCATCGGCTCGAAAGATAAGACCCTCAAGCTCTATGAAGGCCTGCTGCACGAGATTTTCAACGAGCCGGAGCACCCGCAGGTACTGGCCGACCTGGAGGCATGGCTGAAGCCCCGCCTTTAGAAAGGAATCCCCCTTGAAAAGAGAGTTTAAAAACCTGACGAAAGAACCGTTTGACCTGATAATCATCGGGGGAGGGATAATCGGGACAGGGGTCGCCAGGGATGCCGCCCTGCGCGGCCTGCGCACTTTACTTGTGGAGAGGGAGGACTTCGCTTACGGCACGACCTCACGCTCTACCCGCCTCATTCACGGCGGCCTGCGCTATCTGCGGATGCTCGACTTCAAGCTGGTACACCAGGACCTCCACGAGCGTGAAATCCTCCTGAAAATAGCTCCCCACCTCGTCCACCGGCTCGAATTCGTTATCCCCCTGCTGAAAAGCGCTCCATTTTACCGGTTTACCCTTCCTTTCGGGTTGCGCCTTTATAATTGGTTATCCCACGGCGTGAGCCTCCCGCCCTGCCACCGCCTTTCACCTAAAAAGACCTTAACATTCGAGCCGTCCCTCGCGCACACCGAGGGACTGGTTGGCGCGTATCTCTACTACGACTGCCAGGCCGAGTACACGGAGAGGCTCTGTATCGAAAATATCCTGGACGCCGCCGGTAGAGGCGCCGTCATCCTGAACCACGCGGCGATGACGGACATCAACTTTAAAGACGGCGCGGTGAGCGGCATCAATTTTAAGGACGCGCTGACCGCGGAGGAGTACCGGGCTAACGGGCGTACCGTCCTGAATGCCAGCGGCCCCTGGACCGACCTCGTACTGCACAAGTCCGAAGCCGGCCGAGCCTACAATATCCGCAAGACCAAGGGTATCCATTTATACACTGACAAAATATCCGGTAATGCCCTGGTGCTTTTCGCCAAGAGTGACGGACGCCTCTTTTTTGTCGTCCCCTGGCTGGACTACTCGCTTATCGGCACGACCGATACCGATTACTCCGGCGACCTCGATAAAGTGCACGCCGAAAAATCAGATGTGGATTATCTCGTGTCCGAGTTGCGTAGCTACTTCCCTGATTTCAAGCAGAGCGATATCCACTTTACCACCGCCGGCCTAAGGCCCCTCGTGCCCAGCGGTAAAAAATCGGCTTCCAACACTTCACGGGCACATAAGCTCGTCGACCATGAGCAGCGCGACGGGATAAAAGGATTTGTATCCATTCTAGGCGGCAAGAATACTGCCTACCGCGGTATCGCCGAGGAGGCCGTAGACCTGGTGTGTAAGAAACTCGGGGTTATAACGGCATGCATTACAGCGCAAACGCCCCTCCCGGGGGCGCCGGCGGTAAGTCAGACAGAACGGGAAAAGGCGGCGCGAGCTAGCGGCCTTCCCATCGAGACCATCGCTCACCTGGACTCTATTTACGGCTCACGACTTAATGCCGTTTTAAGTTACGCCCGTGAAGATAAACAGCTGGGTAACCCCGTTTCCCCCGGCGGACGGGACATCCTGGCCCAGATTAAACATGCCGTCCTGGAGGAGCAAGCTGTGAGCGTCAGTGACTTCATGATGAGGCGTAGCTTCATCGGGCTAAGGCCGGACCAGGGCCTCGACGCGGTGGACACAGTCGCCCGTGAAATGGGAACGCTGCTCGGATGGAACAGCGCGGAAACACAAAAACAGGCAGCCGACTACCGCGCCGCGGCAGCCCTGGGGCAGCTTTATAAGGAATAGGAGCCTGATATGCCGAAAGAAAGCTACATTCTGGCTATAGACGAAGGGACTACCGGCAGCACCGCCCTGCTCATCGATAAAGACGGCCAGGTGGCCGCCCGCGCTTACCGCGAGCTGCGCCAGATTTACCCCCAGCCGGGGTGGGTGGAGCACGACCCTAACGAGATTCTCCACAACTGTATCGCGATTACGCGCGAAGTCGTCCAGAAGTCCGGCGTTACTTTTTCCGCCGTTAAAGGGATAGGTATCACTAACCAGCGGGAGACTACCGTCGTCTGGGAGCGCGCTACAGGCAAACCCGCCGCCAACGCCGTCGTCTGGCAGTGCCGCCGTACCGCGGCGCTCTGCGAGGAGTTAAAGAAAAAAGGACTGGAACCTGTTGTCCGGAAAAAGACGGGTCTGCCCATCGACGCCTATTTTTCCGGCACTAAAATCCGCTGGCTGCTGGATAATATCCCCGACGGTCAGCGGCGCGCCGAAAAGGGCGACCTCATCTTCGGGACAATCGATAGCTGGCTGGTGTGGAACTTCACCAGGGGCAAGGCGCATGTCACCGATTACAGTAACGCCAGCCGCACCATGCTGTTCAACATCAGCACACTGCAGTGGGATAAAGAACTTCTCGGCATGCTGAACATTCCAGAAACGATGATGCCTAAAGTCCTGCCTTCCAGCCGGATGTACGGCGAGACCCTCGAAGGGCTTTTTGAAAAGTCCCGTCTGCCTATCGCCGGTATCGCCGGCGACCAGCAGGCGGCGCTCTTCGGGCAGGCCTGCTACCAGACAGGTATGGCCAAGAACACCTACGGTACCGGCTCGTTCGTGCTCGTGAACACCGGTGAGAGCCCGGTATTTTCCGGCGCCGGCCTGATAACCACGCTGGCCTGGGGACTGGGAAACAAAGTAACTTATGCCCTGGAAGGGAGCATCTTCATCACCGGGGCGGCCGTCCAGTGGGTCCGTGATGAGCTGGGACTAATTAAAAGTTCGGCGGAAATCCAGGCGCTGGCCGCCAGCGTACCGGACAACGGCGGCGTTTATTTCGTCCCCGCCTTCGTGGGCCTGGGAGCGCCCTACTGGGACATGTACGCGCGCGGCACAGTGGTGGGCCTCACGAGGGGCAGCAGTAAAGGGCACATCGCGCGGGCAGTGGAGGAGTCGATTGCCTACCAGGCCCGCGATGTCATCGAGACGATGAAAGCCGAGGCTTGTTGCTCGATACCGATGCTGCGCGTGGACGGCGGCGGCAGCATCGACAATCTTTTAATGCAGTTCCAGGCCGATATCCTGGGCATCCCCATCCAGCGGGCGCGCCTGGCCGAAACTACGGCGCTGGGGGCCGCTTACCTGGCGGGTCTGGCCGTCGGGATGTGGCGCGATACCGATGAGATTGCTCACCACTGGCAAAGCTCTGGCAGCTACGAGCCGAAGATGCCCGAGAAAGAAAGAGAACGCCTCTACCGCGACTGGAAACGCGCCGTGGAATGCTCCAAGGGCTGGGCCAGGACGCAGTAGAAACGCCGTTTCTTCCACCAAATAAAAACCGCCTCTTTCGCATCTATTCGAGTTTCGGAGGCGGTTTCTTGCCAGGCCAGCTCCCGGACGCTTAACCTATATCGTCCCAGGCTTTCCGCTCTTCGGCGCGCGGGTCGTTTTCAACCTTGCATTCGGTATTGAAAATCATCGTCGCCCGTTTTTCTTTGTCATAGGTCGGCCACTGGGGCAGTCCTTTGTGGTTCGGGTTGCCGCTGCGGGCGAAAGCGAGCCAGGCGCCGCTCATGGCCGCGGCGAGCTTAAGGCGCTCGGGGCTATTGCCCAGAATCCCGATGGTAGGCTCGACATTGTTGAAAACAAAAGGCATCTCCAGAGTGTGGCAGGACTTGAGCACGCCCCCCATGAACGGGCTTTCCCAGGTAAACAGGTACATGTAAACCGGGGCGGGACCACCGGCCGCCTTACGCTCCGCGACACGTATCGCGCCCATGCGCATGCGGTCAGAGGTAATAGCCACGAGGATTTCAGTGGGTGTAGCATTGGGCCGCGTGCGCTTGTAGGCGGCAATTAAGCCATCAATCTTTTCTACCGGCACCTTAAAGCCGGTGTTATCCCTGGTCCTCTGAATGAGGTTCTCCTTCAGCGTTGCCTCGGTATATTTCCCGAACTGCGGGTCTTTCATCAGCATGAAGGTCATTTCGTCTTTATTGGTGCCTATCATCAGAGGTATGTTGGCCGCCGTCGGGGCGGCGACAGGGTAGAACGGATGCTGCGGCAGCGCTTTGCCATCGACAACGGGGGCAAAGTGGCCCATCGGCATGCCGGCCGTGGGCTTGAGGGCCATCCAGGCCGAATAAATCATATCGGCACGCATTTTATGGAGGGCGCCGGCCTGCTCCGGTTTCAACCCGAACGCGGCGAGGAATTCCCGCGTGGTCCGGGTCGCTTCCTCTGAAGCCGCCCGCGCCCTGGCACCCGGGCCGCTCTCTGATATCGCGCGGTGGAACAGCCCCTTAGCTGCGGGCATGGCCTGAAGGGTACTCACCTTGGCGCCGCCGCCGGACTCACCGAAAATCGTGACGCTCCCGGGGTCGCCGCCGAATACTGAAATATTATCCCGGACCCACTTGAGGGCCTGCACGAGGTCCAGCATCCCGGTATTGCCCGAGCCGGCATATTTCTCACCGCACAGCTCATCGAGATAGAGGTAACCGAAGACGCCGAGACGGTGATTGACCGAGACGACGACCACGTCCCCCGTCCGCGCCAGGGAAGCGCCATCGTAATACGGGATATGGTCGCCGGAACCGACGAAGAACCCGCCGCCGTGCAGCCAGACCATCACCGGTCTTTTGGCACCATCGTTCAGGCCGGGGGTCCACACGTTGAGAACGAGGCAGTCTTCTCCCATCTCGCCGATGCCAACTCCACCTAACAGGTAATAGGCCATGGGGGTGACATCGGCCGGTTGCCAGCAGGCCTGACCATAACGGGTAGCATCCCTGGTGCCGGTCCACGGAGCTGGTGGCGTCGGGGGCATAAAGCGGTTCTCCCCGTCCGTGGGGCCGCCGTAATGAATGCCCTTAAATGAGTATATGCCCTTATCGGCTGCTCCCCGTATTTTCCCGGTGGCTATTTCTACCGCGGGTGCTTTCATTCTCAACCTCCAATAATATAAACTTAAATGGGAATTTTTGCCCGAAGTTAACTGACGTTTCGCAACGGTTTCCAGCACCGTTATTTTAGTTGCCGCGCTCAAGGCTTGTCAAACGCAATCGGAATTATTTTTCCAGCATTTCTTTCAGCGGCTTCCAGTAGTAGTCCCGCCACCCCTGGGAAACATCGTCGTACTGTTCTTCCGGTACATCAGACTGGGTGAAAGCGAGGCGGGTGCCTCCCCCGGCATTAGTCAGCGAGAACGTGACTCTGGAATAGTGCCCTTCCGGCCAGTCATCGGCGCGCCAGGTCTGCACGATTTTCTTGTCCGGCACCAGCTCTACGTTGACGCCTTCGGCATAGCCGTCATAGGCGGTAAACTTGCCCCCCACCATCCGGCTGATAGAGGCCTTGCCGCCCGTGAATGCGGCATGTTTTTTCGAGTCCATGAGCGCCTCGTAAACATCGTGGGGAGTGGCTTTAATAGTTACTGTTTGCCTGATAGTTCTGGTGTTCATTGCGTCTCCTTTTAATATGGCTTTTACCGATTTTTTTGCTCTTTTCATCCCCTCCCGGCATTCCTTCCGGTCCGGGCCGGGCTGCCAATCGGAGCAGCAGGCGGGCCTCACGGGGTAGATGGCGCAGGAGGCCAGGCCCTGCTCAAACCTTAAAAAAGCGCAACCGCCTTCCATATGGCGTATCAGGCAGAAGTCGTTAAATTCCCACCCGGGGTCGTTATACAGCTTTTCCCAGTCTTCCCCTGTTATCCTCAGAAAAGCGATGATACGACCCAGTTCTTCCGGCCTAACATAGGCCTGGTGCCGGGTACAGCAAACACCGCAACGCCGGCAGGACATGACTTCCGCTTTTTCGCTATTTTTCGTTTGTCCCATTAAACCACTTTTTCATTCTCCGGCAGGCTGCTTCCGGCGACAGGATACAGATATTTTCATCCTGCAATAGTTGATAATAAAACTGGTCGCTGGTCTCGATGGGGGAATAGAGGAGCAGGCCGCGCGGCACTATCCGCGCCTGCGCCCAGAACTGGCCGCTGTCGAATCCGGAATAAGTGGACATATTGAAGCTGACAAGCTTAAGCTCATCGATGTAGCGGAAGACTTTTAAAAGACCGGCGGAAAAATCACGCAGGTCGGCCCTGGTCAGTTCAACTACCGAAGTCCTGCCCGGAAACACCACGAGAATATCGGACAGCCGCCCCCTGGGCGCGAAGCTGGTGAGCCACTCCGTGGCGCCTATCCGTCCAATATATCTTTCATCTGTCTGCTTTTCCTGCTGCAAAAGGTCGCTCCAGTAGTTCTGCCCTTTTTTCCGGAAATATTTCCGGGATGATTCCAGCAGGAGCTTCTGGTAGACTGTGGGGCGGTAACCGGCGTTGCCCTGCAAATGCGGGTGGACGAGGCTGCCCCCGGACGGCGGCATATAGTTCCAGGCGATAAAATGGTGCTTGGCGGCAGGGTCGGCCTGCTGCATATATTTAACGAAATCCTGCGCCGCCAGCAAGGCGTTGAGCACAGCTTCCTGCGTGAATTTATTTAAAGGCACGAAGTGCTCATCGGTTACCACAATGACCGCGCCGTGAATGTCATACGGGCCGGTGTTAGGGAAGGCGAGCGCTTTGCCCCGCCGGATGACCCCCTCGGGGACAAGGTCGGGCGGAAAGCGGGGAATAATTTGTTCGACGAGGGGCGGACAGAAAGGGCAGGGCAGCTCCCGCGACCTTTTTTCCATGGCGGCTAAATCCGTTTTGATAATCCTGTCCAGAGAAAATGGCACCACGCGGCATGACCGGCCGGTCAGCGGGTCGAGGCGCAACTCCACGGGTATAGTTCCCTCGGCGAACGCGCCGGAGCTATCACGCGCCATCAGGCGTGATTGCACCACTTCGCGTTGGAATTTAATCGGGCCGGAATCTGGCGATTTCATATCAGCTATTTCACGATATTGCTTATCTGCTTGAATTTGTCCCCCTGGGCCACCTTGAGTAATTCGAAAAGCGCCATCTCAGTAGTGGTAGGAATAACACCGGCGGCGCCCATTTTAAAAAGGGAGACCGTCTTGTTTTCCGGCTCGCGCGAAGAAACGCAGTCGCTGACGACCTGCACCTCGTAGCCCTTACGCGCCAGCGCCATGGCGGTCTGGTAAACACAGATGTGCGCTTCGATGCCGACGATGAGCACCTGCCGGCGCTTCAGCGCCTCCAGCGATTGGCCGAAAGCCTCGTTATCGCAGCAGCTGAAACACACCTTTTCTATCGGTTTTATATCCGGCATGAGCTCTTTTATCTCCGGAATGGTCGGGCCTAACCCCTTCGGGTACTGTTCGGTGAGGATGACCGGTATCCCTAAAACCCTGGCACCTTTAATAAGTTTGACCGCATCGCGGAGGAGCTTTTCTTTTTCGTGCATCACGGGGAAAAGTTTTTCCTGTATATCGATGACCACTAAAACAGTGCTTTCCGTGGTAAGCGGCGCCGGTACGTTCATGTGTTAATTACCTCAATTCCCTTCAAATAGGTGACTATATTTTAAACCAACGTAATCAGTATAAATTCTGCCTAGATACAAGTCAAAGCACCATGATGGCTCAAAACCCCTAAATAATTAAAATGTTACAAAAACGTCATGTGTTTGATAAGGATTTTATGATTTGTCCATTTATTTCGTATAAAATTAATTCATATTAATCTAATCAAAGGAGAGCCTGTCATGAACACACAAGAGCATCACCATGAAGAAGTGGTAAGAAAAATCGCGGCACAACTCAAGCCGGTGCTTGATAAATCCGGTCAGGGGGTATACATCTATCTGGATGATGCCCATAAAGTCTGCAACAAGAAGTTCGCCGACCTGCTCGGCTACAAGTCAGCCAGAGAATGGGCCGGTACAGAGGCGCCGTTGTCCGATGTAGTCGAAGAAGACCAGCCGTCAGTAATTTCTGCTTACGAAAACGCTTCGGAAAACATGGTAGCGAGCTGCCTTGATGTCAGAGTCAAGAACATCAAGACCGGCAAGGCCATCAAGACCAGCATGATAGTAGTCCCGCTCACTGACGGCGGTAATCACGTTTTCACGGTCCATTTCTTTAGCCGGAAGTAATCTCGCATCCGGGCGAAAACTTATACCGGCCGCAATGTCCCGGCGAAGACCTGCCACGCCAGCGCCGATTTAGCCACCAAGCTCAAGAGAATGTAAATTCTCTCGCCGAACAGGTAATTGCGCCACGGTCCCACCTTTTTATACTGCAAGACCATGTTCACCGCGAAGCAGAAGAAGAAAACGAAGAGCGTCGGCAGGATGAAATAGACGAAAGTGGGCACCCTGCCGTTGGCCTTAGCCAGCGAGCCGAAGAAATAGATGGCGATGGCAACCCACGGCGCGATACCAGCGATACAGCCCACGACGAAAGAAGTCCAGTTTGTTTTCTGGGTGGTCTGGTTATGTACTTCCATCACCAGGCCGCAGAGGTTCATCACACCCGTGAGTGCGAAGGCCATGATGAGGGCTCCCAGGTCATAAACGCCGCACAGCATGCCGATGAGCACAATCATCAAAGAAGCGCTTAGCGAGTATTCGTACCAGCGGGCATAGTTGATGCCTTTTTTCAGGTTACTGACGTACCATCCAAAGGCGCCCGGGGACGATATAGTAAAGTGCGCCAGGGCCGAAAGGAGCAGGAACACCGCCACCATGATACCGAAGGGCAGATTGACGAGCACGTTGGTTTCCGGCCAGAGCTTGCCGAGCGATTTATTGAACGTCAGGAAGGAGGTGGTAACAGGCAGGGTGAAGCTGTTACTCAAGATGATGATGAGCAACGCCTGGACAAGGTGGAGAAAACCCATGAAGAGGTTGTAAATGCGCAACCGGGCATACTGCGGTTCGTTAACCATCGGTGTCCTCCTTTAGCTTTGATTTTTTCCTCATCTTACCCGAGTAAGAACAGACAGTCAACTTATTACGCACATATTTTAGGGCAAAACCCTATTGCATATTTAAAAAACACGGTATATAATATGTGCTGGTGGTTTTAAGTCCAAGGTTATCAGACATGCAAGGAAATTACTTTATCCCGACTCAACTACGGATGACCTTAGCTCTAACCAACTACTATTAGAAAGGAGGTCATCCGTTGAGTTTCCAGGACAAGTCACTTCAATGTGCTGACTGCGGCACGTCGTTCACCTTCACCGCCGCAGAGCAGGAATTCTTCCAGTCCAAGGGCTACACCAACGAGCCCAAGCGGTGCCC